>Ga0126342_10011872_pt1 | contig 15557 bp, 8 predicted proteins | sample Cyp1metagenome_FD_92528 | JGI IMG/M metagenome (GOLD analysis project Ga0126342, IMG submission 92528) | Coral microbial communities from Lord Howe Island, Old Settlement Bay, Australia - Cyphastrea 1 metagenome | ecosystem: Host-associated > Invertebrates > Cnidaria > Coral ...
ACTATAATCATGGTTAGTCAGGGAAATCATCCCCAAATGGCCGAACTATTCAGGTTAGTGAAATATTATAATTTACCCAGACTAATGGTGTTATATTCCACTAACCCATAGGATCCATGGTGCTGGTATATATGCTAACATGACTGGGGTATATTGATGGGATCCATGTTACCATATATAGCAGCACCATGGATCCTATGGGTAATGGTGTTATATCAGAGAAACAGATATAGTTGATATGTATAGGGGTAAATCAACTATTTAACCATGTCTAATATAACCATCTAATATAGAAATAGTTGATTTACCCAATAACCAATATTTATAGGGGTCAAATATAATGGTAAATAATGCTTATATAATGGGTATAATAACGGTTATGATGATTATAGTTATGATGATTGTGCTTATGATTATATTATGATTAACCATCAATGATATTTATAGGGGTTTAACCATCAATGATATGGTGAGATAATGGATTTATTACATTGGGAATTATTACAGATCATACTATAGTATATTACCAGCCATGATTGATGACCAGATGGTAAATAACCACTATTTATAGGGGATATAATGGATTATACTAGTGATATGATGGATTTATTACATTGGGAGTTATCACAGATCATACTATAGTATATTACCAGCCATGATTGATTACCAGATGGTAAATCCCAGTTTGGTGTAGTTTAGTGTCTTATAAACTCCATTTAATATAGGATATGAGTATGAAATATAGGATATAATAACCACTACCCTCTGGTAAACTAACTTAGCTATGGAAAATAACAATCTTTAAGTTCGGTAAATCAACTATTTCAATGGGCCATTTTCAATCGCTATGTTAAACTACCAGAGGGTATTTATAGGAGTTTAACCATCAATATTTGTAGGGACTATATTGTTACTGTTAAAACATTAGTATACAGTCATCAAAACCATCCCAAGTATGCTTGAAAAACAAAAAATGTTTGAAACAGGTTGAAATCCCAAAGCAGATCTTAAGAACACCATGATGGATATATGTGTTCCATAAATGACTGTAGGGACTTAGGGGTTTAACAATAACTATTTATAGGAGTTTAACCATCAATAATCTGGGGATATGAGTGTATGTACCTAATAAATTTAATGTGGTAAAACTAATGCCTTAAACCATGCGATTAAACAACCATTTGTCATTTTACATAATTCAAAACAGTGGTGTAATTTTATCCTTTGCTGGTGATAGTTACTATGATTGAGCTTGCCACATTACTGCACAATCGCCGCACAAAGGGATTAAAAAGGCAATTTTAAAAATAATGCATGTATAATCTAGAGTACTCAGTTCTTAGGCAGTACATCTTCGAAAAAAATGACCTATACAACCTACACTCTGGTAAACTAACATAGCTATTGAACATGACCATTTATAGTGCATTTTCCCAGTAAAAATTGTGATTTCCCATAGTTATTTTATTTTGCCTTAGGGTATGTGACTTTTCTCGACATTTCTCGCCAGCGGTTTCACTGGTAAAAATCCTGGCGTCTGGACGCCTTGGAACTTGGAGAACCTCAATTCGTTAACCCCGTGACCCCCCTATGATCATTAAATAGATCAAGAGATTAAATAGATCAAGTTATGTTAGTTAATGGATTGATGGATTTAATATAACTAGATAATAATATAAATAATGGTTAATCACTAGATAATATAACTGGATGGATTTAAATGGATTTAGTTCTATTATCTAGTGATTAACATGATGGATTTAAGTCAATCATTAAATAGATATAAATAGATATAATCAATGGCCATGCAACAGGAACCGATTGATTGGAGGTACCTGACATAAATAAGGCCTATAAGCCTATAAAATAAAGCCTATGTAAGGGAATATCCCAGAAAATATGGTAAAAAAGATGGTGCTAACACACCTCCATTTTAGGATTCTTTTTTATTCCCATTGATATGATAGTGGCGTATGAAAGGCTTTAACCACCAACAACCACTTGAGTTTAGTTTATAAGCAGCCATCATTGGGGTATCATTGAAGTATGGGGTTATATATATGGTATTTAACCAACAATAATAGGGATGTAATTGGGACTATGACGTTACTAGGCAACTACAATCTATTTTCAAGTGGAATATTGGGGGTATTCCCTACTTCGTTATCTTGATTGGTTTAGCTTCACCTCATGAATATACAAGTATTGTAAACCATAGTAATACTTATATACTTAGTAGGATTGATAAACATAGAAATACCCTCTGGTAATTTAACATAACTATGGAAAATCATCATTTTTAATGGGTAAATCAACTATTTCTGTGGGCCATTTTCCATTGCAAACTGTTAGTTTACCAGAGGGTAGCTTCACCCATCTATAGTTACCCTCTGGTAATTTAACATAACTATGGAAAATCACCATTTAGTTCGTGAATTTTCCCATGAAAAATAGTGATTTTCCATAGTTATGTTAGTTTACCAGAGGGTATACGTATCATTTGGGGTTGGTTAAATCCACATGAACGCACCTTGCGTGGACCTCTTTCGGCGCCGAGGAAAGTCTTGGCCAACGTTCGCATGGGTGGCCACAGTTCCAGCGAAAAGACTTCCACTTAGAGATGGAGCGGCGATTCAACGGCCCGTTATTGTCTGTGTATGTGACATGTGTATGAACATGTGTTGTGCAAATTTTGAAATGATATATACATAGCATATGTTATTTGTGTTAAAACAAAAAATCAATATGCACATATGATCACATATTCATATATATATATATATATATTATTATATATATATGCATTATATATATATGCATTATATATATACATATGTCATATATATATAATAATAATAATAATAATAATAATAATATATACACATGATGTCTATGTTGGTTGTTCATTTTGACGAATTAATATGTGTTCGTAGACCTGCGGAGACCATCGGACCAACACTGCAAAACAAGTGCCCCCAGTTATGTTTGTTGCTTTATAAAACCCATCGGATCAAACATCCAAACAGTGGTTAATAGTGGTTAATAGTGGTTAATAGTGGTTAATGAAATATCTGGTTGGTGCTTTGGAACATGAATGGATTATTTTTCCCATCATATTGGGAATTTCATCATCCCAACTGACGAACTCCATCATTTTTCAGAGGGGTGGGTATACCACCAACCAGGATATATCTGCCACAAATGATAGTCAACCTAGTTTGGAAACAACTTAGCTACCTATGGGGCACCACCCTTGGGTAATGCAGCAGAAATATCTGTGGGAATGGGTCAAAGGTAAGGATTTTAGATCATCCCAAACTTGGACAAAGCAAGCATGGCTTATATGAGACCAAATGGATTTCCCAATTAGACACCATTTTAAGATCTACCCACATGTGGAATGAACATTTCAAGCACCCGGAATGGTAAGATGACAGGTGAGATTTATAGACTAAGCAGTCACATGTTTCTTCAAGTGCAAGTTGGTGCCCCTTAGTTAGCTAACTTGGTGAACATAACTCCAATAACGTTTGGGTTTATGGAGGATATAACTATAGTTACTACAATGTGAGGCCCCCAAGATAGCTAAGTTGGTTTATAACTCCAATAACTATGGTTTATGGTACTTATAACTATAGTTACTATGGTTTATAAACCAACATTCACATCACTGGGGGGCACCACCTTATGGGGATTCAACCGGTAAACCACGATGGAATTTTCCGGACGCGAGGTGACGTCTTCGGTGATTCAGTCGACTCGGTTTCCTGGGATGCAGATCTCACTAAGCCATGAGTCCTATAGTGGTTGGTGGTTTGGAACATGGAAAAATACAGGGAAAATGGTGGTTTAATGGTGGTTTAATGGGCTTATGATGGCTGGTTGGTGGTTTGGAACATGAATTTTATTTTTGCCAATAGATTGGGATGATGATCGAATCTGACTAATATTGTTCAGGGGGGTAGGTATACCACCGACCAGTTATAGTTATGTAGGTTTAAAATCGCAAATGGATAAATGGGAATTTCATCATCCCAACTGACTTTAACTCCATCATTTTTCAGTTTGGTAGGGCTCAACCACCAACCAGCTATAGTTTGCCTAGTGAACCAAATCAACCGAACTATCCTGATGACAGCCTCACCGGTGGACTGAAACACCTCACAGGGAAAGGGCCGCTTGCTTAGCAACTGGTCCATGGATAGCATAGCAACTCAGTCTGGGAGAGCGTGGAACATTCTGCCAATCAACACAGAAACAACATGAAGTACTGGGCTTATTTCAAGATCTAGAAGCGGAGATGCTACATGTGTTGTTTTTCGAAAAATCTACTCGACATTGCAGACATGTCGAACATGTGAGGATGCAAAAGGGACCCGCCGTCGAAAAGTGTACCCTCTGGTAATTTGTCACATGACTATGGAAAGATCCACCATGAATTTCATGGGAAAATTCACGAACTATCTATGGTGATTTTCCAGTTCGTTATGTGACAAATTACCAGTTGGTATAGGGGATTACACTAGCCAAATCTACCCAAGATATTGAGGGTTATGATATACAATCCAGGTTGATGATTAAGTATCTCCTCAAATACGGCCCGCTGGGTGATTGGACTGCCCTATAATTACTCTCCGGGCTTCGGACATTCTCTTCAAGAAAGATGCTAACCAACTTCAGCAACGTAGTATACAATGTGAGGCCCCCAAGATAGCTAAGTTGGTTTATAACTCCAATAACTATGTTTTTTTGCTTATAACTACAGTTACTGGGGCTTATAAACCAACTTATAACTGGGGAGCTTCAGATTGTAGTGACCTCACAACAACCTTACCATCAATGGTTGATGCAATGTGGGTCTTTCCAGTTGTAAATGTGTTCTTTTTGGAACCCATCTATATCATCCATCAAACTGTAGATAATTACTGTAAATCAACAAATGAAACCCTCAGCAAAAGTGATTTCGAAGTAAGGGCAACCACCCCAAGAATAGTTCATTTCCAGCTTGGGAATAAGTATGAATTATTCCAACTGGCCTAGTTAGAATAACCAATTGCCGATTCCTCAAGAATCTTCCACACCAAAAAAGTCAATCCCAGATGTTCAACGTCACAAAATTTAGATATTCCAGTTGCACAAAAGCTGCCGAGACTAAGACTCTTGCAAGGTGGGTCCCTCAGTCGTAAGTTGGTTTATAAACCCTGTTAACATCTATTAAGTATATAGATACAATTCTCATGAACCCCTAGTTATACTAGAGTCTGGTTGGTGGTTTGGAACATTTTTTATTTTCCATTTCATATATGGGTTTTCATCCTCCACATTGACGAACTCATATGTTTCAAGATGGTTATTGCACCACCAACCAGCTAGTTATACTACAACTTACTTTCCCAAAGGATCGATGTATGCTATATATGGTAACATGGATCCCATCAATATACTCCAAATGGTAGCATACATACCAGCACCATGGATCCTATGGGTTTTAGCTAATTTCGGTCACCACCGCAACGTTGCAACGTCTGAAAACACCACACCTGATCCCACGACTGAATTGACGCAATCTCTCAGATCAGGGGAGGCAAAGAAATGGCAACCAACAATCAATGCCGACTTAGGAAAACCATAGGAAAAACCATAGCAAAATGGGAAAACCATAGGAAAACCCATGGGGAAATGGAGGTTTACCCTCTGGTAAACGTTTACAAAAAATTATGGAACATCACCATTGTAATGGGTAAATCAACTATTTCTTTGGGCCATTTTCTATGTCGCAAAGTGTTAAATTACCGGAGAGTAATTTGCAACAGTCAGGATTGACCAAAATACGATGGGATTTACAGTATTTTGGCTAGTGATTCATGAGAGATATGTTGGTAACTGGACTGACCAGAATTTATGTTGGACATCTAATGATAGACTGGTTGGTGGTTTGGAACATTTGGATTATTTTTTCCGTTCAGTTGGGAATAATCAGCCCAACTGACGAACTCATATTTTTTCAGAGGGGTAGGTATACCACCAACCAGCTATTAATTGATTAATATGTTGATCAGTGGAAAGGAGATCATAAACCAACTTGGCCATCGTTTTCTTGGGGCCCCACTTTATAAAGTAACAAAAACATGCCATGCATTGTATATATAGACACATTTATACATAGATAGATATAGATACCCTCTGGTAAACTAACATAACTATGGAAAATCACCACTTTTAGTAGGTAAATTAACTGTTTCTATGGGCCATTTGTAATAGCAAACTGTTAGTTTACCGGAGGGTATGTTGCAACAAATCTCCGGAAGATTCTGACGCGCATCAGTGACTCTGCAGTTGACAGTCATATCTACTAAAACATCTTGACAATCTCAACGAGAATATATTTCTGAGTTTTCCTTTGACTTTTTTTGAGAGCCTTATAGTCTTTTAGAACCACTTGAGCCTTGGCCAGACACATGTGTCTATCGTATTCCATCGTTCAGTGTCCGGCTAAAACGACCTCAAACTGGGATTGGGAAAGAAGGGCTTGGGCTGACCACTGGCTGACTACATCCATATCGTGGAAATGGTTGATTTTAGCCAAGGACTTCTTTGTCCTCAGGTAGCCTCTGGTTTCAAACATGGAAATGGACAATCCTCCATTGATGATTTTTCCAATAGGATCTTCATTTTGGGGTATCCCAGCCATGGTTGATTAGCGAAGGGGCAAGTTGCTCACGTCCCAACGGGAAACCATGGGGAAACCCCGATGTGTTCCTCATCTTTTTGTATGTTAACTCTAGATTCTAGACCATGTACCAATCCGCAAGATCATCCCAGTTGCCATCCGTCTACATGCAAGACAGAAAGTTGTGCTACAACTAGACTGGGGTGAACCTTGAAATACCTTGAATGAGGGTTGCGGATGGGTACAAAGCATGAAAAATATGAGATGAACCAACAAAAACTGGTTGGTGGTTTGGAACATTGAACATGAATTTGATTTTTCCATTCAGTTGGGAATAATCATCCCAACTGACGAATTCATATTTTTCAGAGGGGTAGGTATACCACCAACCAGAAAACTGTGTAGTGGGTACAGCAACTGATCTGTGTTTTGCCATGTTTTGGGTGGGACCCAGCTGACCATTGTACCCTCCGGTAATTCAACGGTTTGGACATTGAATATTGCAAATGTAGTTCGATGATTTACCTAGCAAACATGGCGTTTTTCCATAGGAATCTTAAAATGCCAGAGGGTAACACATGAAATCCTATAAAATCTTCTATAAAAATCATAGATGGTGGAAAAAAAAAGCGCCAAAGAGTATCCCATTCCTCGCTACCCAAAGCTTCCCCCCATGGAATCGGCCATTTTGAAGTGTTCCCGCCATTCTTGAACACTCAAATGCGTTAAAAAGCCCTTTTTGTCCAATGGAACACCTCTTTCAACGGTGATAACACCATTTTCTTGATTTTATACTCCGCATTTTTTCGAGTGTTTCCGCAAATTGGTGCAATTGATACTGATTCTATTCTCTGTCTATAATTCTCATGTCTTCAATGTCGACATAATGATCATCCAGGGATATGTTCCATCAAAATTGTCTGAAACTTATGGAGTCTCCTCTGATGCAGACCGTCTCCCGAGTCTGGCAAGAATCGAGGGTCACTCAAATGAGCTGAACCACCTTCGGGTTCACCAGGAGCTCTCGGGATTCTCGGGTCAAAAGAGCGCACGGAGGAATTCACCTGGTGACTGGAGGTCTTTTCACTCCGCAAGGATTTATGTTTAGCTATTCATGGCATTACCCTCTGGTAAACTAACATAACTATGGAACACATCACCATTTTTACCGGGTAAATCAACCATAGATGATCATAGATGGCCATTTTCAATAGCTATATATTAGTTTACCAGAGGGTATCATTTTTTAGTGAGATATAGTGCAATTGGAACATATTTATTTAATGAGATTAATAATGATATAGATTTTCAATAGCTATATATTACCAGAGGGTGTAATTGTAGGATGTATTTAGCAATAAAGATTCTTGGAGGAAAGCAATGGTGCTCCTTCGCACCGGAAAATGGAGCTGTACAAACGACCCGTGAACCAACCAGCACTAGGATGATTTCCATATGGGCTTTTCCATAAATAGGGGTGCCCCAATAGCTGGTTGGTTTATTTCATGGAAAATCCTATCAAAATGGATGATCAAGGTATGTCAGCCCCCCATTTTAGGAAACCTCCATATTCAGTTCCATGGTTATCACACGAATTCCCCCCCAAACACATGCTATGTCAGCCCCCCAGTTATAAGATTTTAAGCCCAAGCAAGTGTAGATCTACCATAAACTCACATTTATTTCTACAAAATAAACCAAACTGTTTCTGGTAGATCTAAATTTCTTGTAAACCCATATGTTTCTTAGGAAAAACTATGGTTTCTGGAGTTTCTGGTTAGGAAAATCCATATTTAACAGAAACACAACTTACCATAACTTACCATGCCATTGTGGCCAAGCGTGACCAAGCCATTTCTGACGTAGGCAGAACAATGTGGTCATTGGTTGCAATGATGGCAGCGTAGTGATGTACCAGGCGCGCGCCGGTTGACGCGGTTGAAGAGCCCAGAAGATTTCATGATGAAAGGTGTGTAGTACATGGGAAAATATAGGGAAAATATAGGGAAAATATAGGAAAATATAGGAACATATGGGAAAATATAGGAAAATATACGAAAATATAGGGAAAATATAGGAAAATATGGGGAACATATAGGGGAAATATAGGGAAAATATAGGAACATATAGGGAACATCTGAGAAAATCCTCTGCCAAGGTGGTGCCCCAGTTCGTTAATTCGCTGGTGAACATAACTCCAATTTCACGTTTGGGTTTATGGAGGATAAAACGAACTAGTTAATGATGGTTAATAACCACTGGTTGGTGGTTTGGAACATGGCTGGATCATTTTCCATTTCACATATGGGATGTAATCCTTCCTATTGACGAACTCTATCATTTTTCAAGATGGTTAAAACCACCAACCAGCTATGGTTTATAAACCAACTTATGACTGGGGGGTCACCACCTTGTAATGTGGTAGACCCAATCATAGGATATAGTAGGATGTTAGTAGGATAATGTTCATTAGGATATTATTAAATATTAGTAGGGTATTATTAGGATATAATTGGTTATATACATATATAAATATTAATAGGACAATATTGATAGATATGGTACAATTCAACCATTTATATTCATATGTATATATATATATAAATATAAAGGTGTAAAGAAATTACGGGTTTGCCCTATCTAGTGCATATTAATTTACTGCGGAGTATATTTGAACCATTACAACAGGTACAGTTATACACGTATATAAGTATATATATATACATAAAATTCCAAGATTGTGGAAGTCATTAATCTTGCAAATTTACAGGTATGATATATGAATCAACACCTCTATCGGGGATGGCGACTATTATAGTTATCCGATAATTATCCATTGTTATTCCACTAATCTCCTATATGAATCGATATTATCCTATTATATAATATCCTACTAGATTCCATTGTTATTGGATGTTATTGGGTTTACCACGTTGTGGTTACACATTCATCTGGGTAAATTATAACGAGGCATTAGGCTCTAACCTTCGAGTGGTTTGCCTGTCGGTTTCGTTCAAAGATTCCGCGAAAGAGCCATGGAAGTGAATGAACTGGTGGATTCAATCATTCAGCGCTATGACATTGAGTCAGCTGATGGATGTTTGCCATTTCAGAAGAGGATCAACATGTTGATAGAATTCACCAACTATACTCTGTGGGAAAATGTTTTGAATCTGCAGATGGATCAGTGGGTCCCAGAGGGCTCAGGTGTTGACAAGTTTTGGAGGGATTCAGTTGTAGTTCCTGGTGACGTCAAGAATGAGACTGGCTTGACTTTGGTCTGGGACATTCAGAGAGCCATTCCGCCCATGAACACCAAACTTTGGGTTTGGCAGGTGACTGATCACCCCCTGGATGTGCGTACGTTTTTCTTTGATGACTGCTCGGAATGGGGGTTTGTTGACTCACCAAACAGAGATCATGTTTTTCATCACCTTGAGATGTTTTCGGGGGGAATTGGGGGTTGGACTGCCATGCTTGACATGATTTTTAGTCTGCAAGGGGTTCAGTCGCAATCCATTGGTATCGAGGTTGATTTGAACACGGCTTTCACTTATTCCATGAATCATGCAGCAGCACTTATTGAACCAGACGACACAATTCCATTTGACTTTGAAAGAAACTACGCAGGCCACTGGGTCATTTGTGATGATGTTCTTTCAAAGAGATGGCTTCCTGCCATTACGAAGTGGGGTGTTGACCTTGTCACTATAAGTGCTCCATGTCCGTCCTGGAGTAATGCATCGACATCAGCTGGTTTATGGAAGGAAGAGGGGCAACTTTTTCTTCATTCAATTTTGCTTTGTCGTTTTCTTCGACCTCAGTACATAGCCATGGAGAATGTTGCTGGTTTTTGTACACATGACCACAAAGGAGTGATTGAGAAAGCCCTCAGATGGATTGGATATAAGCTCACTTGGCAGAGGGTTTGGGACATCAAAGAACTCTTAGGGGTCTCCAGGAGTCGTTGGACAGCGGTTGCTAAGCGTGTACATGGCGACTGGTCAGTTCCTACTTTGGCCAGATCTGTTTTTCCAGTTTTTCCGCCTGATCACAGCCAGTGCATCTTCCAATGGGATGATGCCAGCATCCGGCCTTTGCTCATTACACAATTCATGGCATCCGTTGCATCCGATCCAAAGAAAGCATCCCGCCGTTCTGACCAATTGCAGCCACCGTCGGTTGTCTTCCAGTCTCGGTTGTATGCTACTGATCAGTATTTGCCAACGTTTCTCGCACGATATGGATCCCAACATGAGATCAATGATGACTTCCTCAACAAGCATGGATACTTGGGTTTCTTTCATCGGCAAAATGGGCTGCCATTTGGGGCACGTCTTTTCCACCCCGTTGAAATTGCAATGGTTCATGGTATGATCAACCAACTCTACTTGCCCAATGACCACAAGCTTGCATGGATGATTATTGGAAATTGCATCACACCGTTGCATGCCATGCTTCCCTTGCTGAATGTGGTTAATGCAATCATGCCAACCCATGTAGATGCAGCTCAGGCGCTTGAGAAGCTTGCCCAGGTACGATTGCTGCCAAATGCTCACGTCACTCACGCAAACCGAGGTGTCTTTTTCACTATGTCAGATCAAGTGCCTTCAAAGAGGTTTTTGGATAGCCTGTTGGACTGTGATAGTTTTGCTGAAAGACTTGACAAGATGCATGCATGGATTCCTGAACTAGGTTTGATGCCCCTTTCACAGCCTGAGGAACATGACTTGCCGCCAGGACAATCGGTTTATGACATTGCTTTCTCGGTGGCATCATCGCCAGCATCCGACAATGATGAGCATTCGGCCACCATGCCTTTTTCAGTAGTGTTGCCATCCGCATTGCAACTGCCTGAGCAGACAATCAAATTTTGGTTTTCTGCGGATCTGCCAGCGTGCATTGTTGAAACTCCATGGTCCTTTGCGTATGAGTGTGTTTTTCCTGACGAAGATGACACCCATGCATGCACGGCTCTCCATTTGCGAACTGTTCCATTTCCCACGGATAGCATGATGCCGAAACTTATGGTACAGATTCTTTTGGACGAACAACTGACCCTTTTCAGGCTGGATGTCAACACGCCTTTGTTGGCTCATGAGGCTATTGCCCAGATGGCTGAGGTTGTGTATGATCAATTCGGACCGCTCAATATCCACCAGACCACAGATGATCATACCTTGTTGTTGAGTCGTCCTCTGAAGCATGGCTGTAACCCAGATCAGGTGTTGCCGGACATTCTGCCTCTGCTTGCAGCCCTTGAACTTGCCACTACATCAAAGCTGTGGAATAGGTCTCAAGATCAATTGGAGCTCAGCATCACAGGCGACATTGAAATTCGTCGACTGACGGCGACATTTTGGAAGTTGGCCTTGCATGATGAAAGTCTGACTCACTTGGGTCGTATTGTCTCCATTGTGCATCATGAAGATTCCACGCAAGTTTGCTTTGCTCCTGCTCGACAGCATGGTGTGGTCACTCCAATTGCGTTTGATGTTGCCCTCTCCATTGCAGCATTTCGTGTTCTGATGGATTGTGCCATTGCTTCACATGGTGAGGATTCCAAAAAGCCATTCTTGCTGAAATGGTGGACACGTCCGCTGTGGGAAGGAATGATTCCCCAGTCTTTCACAGCCGCCATGATCATCAAATTTCTTCAGCATGCCATGATGCCGGTATCTGGACCTGCCGCCCATAGGTTGATTTGCCAAGCTCACCAGGTGATGCCTGAGACCGCAATTGCCGACCTTCCAATCACAGATCATCGCCAGGCTGTACTCATTCATGCCGTCCTTGCATTAAGAGGTGGAGGAGTTGGTGTGAAAAACCAGCAACGAATTCTGCAACAGACGGCACTGGCCTCCTATCTTTTGGAGCACGGTTTTGAATTGCAATGGATATCGAAGACTGCTGATACTCTTCTTCAGAAGCACAGCTTGTCCAAGATCCAAACGATTACTGCCATGCCAACAGGGAATGCCAAAATGACTGCGCTCCTCACCCTTTGTCGAGAGACTGACATCGCAGTTCCTGAGCCAGCAAAGCCATCCACCCGGAAAGAGCCAAACGGGCTCCCCTGGCAGCGCCCAAAGAAGAAGAAAGGTACTGATCCTATTGATCCGAATGAGTTCACTTTGGTGGAATCTTTCTTCAAGAATCAGGATGGAACACCATGTCCTGCCATCCCACTGTTGCGACCTCAGGCGACAGGCATCTGCTTGATGGGAACAACCCAAGCCGCCCAATGGCTTCAAACACCGGAGAAGTTATCTGCTGATGAGCTTGCCTTGTTGGTGGTTGGGGCCAAACCTGAATCCAAGCTGCCATTTCAGGAACTGTCGGTCCCCTGCCACAACCTTGATGGCAATATGGTACTACTCAAGTGCTTCATGTATCAACTGGGGGCCAAAGAGGTGTTATACCAAAAGGGTGATCCTCAGCAAGTTGATGCTGCCAAGTGCATGTTGATGGCCATCACTTTGTACAAAGGTGATTTCTCCGTTGAGCAATGGACAGAAGCCACACAAAACACTTTCCCATTCATCAGGAAATTATTGCAGGCAGAAGGATTGGCTGATGCGGTCTTGTCCATGTGGGGTCGTTCCTTTCGCAGTGATCGGGCGCCCTGTGCCCCTGTACAAGCACAGACCATCCAGGTCCATTGTTCAATTGGCATGGACAAGGTTGCCACCTTTTTGGCCAGATCTGGATTCAACCATTTGTTCTGTACACCGAAGCAGCCTTCTGGCAAGATCTCTTTGGACTATCGAATCATTTGGCTGCAGTGTGACTCTCGACAGGCTGCAGTTTGCAGTGCCAAAGTTGCCTCATGCTTGGGTATGGCAAAGGGGAAGAAAACGTTGGGTTTGAGATTCAAGGATTCTGATTTCGACGCTGCTTGGGATATCCTTTGTCCCAATGCCCCTCGTCCACACCAACTCAAAGGGGAGCTAATGTTTAAGGCGGAAGGCCTTCCGTTTGGCACCACTTTTGAAGTCATGCAGCAATGGGCCCAGAAGACAGGCTGGGTTTGCCAGCCCATTCGTAATCTTGGACCCCGGGCCATGCTCTTACGTTCTGATCGGCATCCACCGGAGGGGGTTCTCATGTTCAATGCGTCACCTATTTTGGTGCGTCACTTGCCACCCAAACCTGCTGCCAATGCTTCTGTTTTGGTTGGACCACGATCTTCCAAGCATGTCAAAGACCCTTTTCACGACCATACTGTTGACATGGATCCGTGGGCTCGATATACAGGACCAAAACCAACGGCCCCTGCAGTGATGCAGCCCCGCTCTGCTGATGGCCCTACGGAGTCCAGATTGCAAGCTCAGGATCAGAAACTCCAGACGATTGAAGCTCAGATCCAAACTCTTGCCAAACAACAAGAAGCCTTCACAAAGCACACAGAAGCTCGCTTTCAGGCTGCAGAGGAAAGAGAGCAGAAGCAAGTTCACCAGGTTGCCCAGACAATGGACGCCATCAAGAATGATCTGGATCGTGCCCTGCAAAATGCCTTTCAGAAGAATACTGCAGTTATGGAGGAGCGTATGGCCGAGCTCAAGCACCTTCTTGGAGGACAGCAGAAGCGGAAGCCTGAAGATGGAGGAGACATGCGAGATTGACAAACGCCACCGAGAGCGGGGCCTGTGGGTGTCGAAGGCGATGACCTTCAATTTTGCCCCCACTTGACCCTGGAAGCCTTAATTCAAATGCCATTCTGCTTCTTCATGGATAGGGACGGTTACTCTGAAGTTGTGTTAAGGTCCTTTTTTTGCCAACCAGATTTCCTGTTTGCCATGATTAGCACAATCCAATCTAGGGCATCGTGTATGCCACATTTTGAGCAATGTGACATCCCAGTCGCAAAAAACCATATGGACCGCGTGCTTCCTTGGCCATTCCCAAGGGGTGCGCATTTGTTCATCCTTCTGATGCACAATTCGCATTTTGTCATTAGGTTGTTTCGACCAAATCTGGGATCAAACAGGCTGCCCCGTTTTGTACTTCTTTTGCTAGCCTGTTTTCAGTGTATAGCATGTTGTCTGTCCCTTTGGTCGTGCCTTTCGCACAGTCCTGAGAGGCTCAGGTGCCGACTGATGATTTGTCTTGCCTGTTACTTTTTCTGGTTTGACGTCCCACTGCCCATAGGACTTCTGGGAGATGATAAAGCACTGCAACAGTTTGGTCTCCAGATGACCCTAAAGCTTTGCAATTTACTGCTTGGTCTTTTTCCGATATCACTTAGGTACACTGCTGCACCAGCCTTAGATGGACATCACATGGATCAGTTCCATGACCTGACAACTAAATCTGGTGACAGTCGATGTGTCGGTCCATACCTGCAATGTATGGAATTTCCTACGACCATCGACATTTACTTGCTTCCATTAGTTGGATTTCGTGCATGTTTTATTTCACTGGTTCTTGGTTGTGTACTTGCCGCACCAATGTGGTCTTGCACCTGTTGGAGCTCCTGGCTATGCTGTTTGCTTAATATAGCCTTGATCAGTACGGAACTGGCTATGTTTGGTAATGCTGCTAAATGTGCACACATGAATCAGTTCCATGGCCAGATGTTCATGTCCATGTTTGGCCTTTTGTCATGTTCCTTGTGCATGGCATTCGACATGACAGCTATGACTCATTTCCTGCCATCACTGTATAGATATGTTGGCGATTTATGGACATTGATGCTGCCTTGTTTTAATTTGTTTGACCATTTTATTCTGGACACGGCATTCAATGCATCCGTTTGCTTTCCAGATGATCCGGTGTACACTTGGCTCTGCAAAACGTACACCGGCCAGCCCTTGCCAAGCGTACAGATATCGATTGCTGGGCCATTGGATACTGAAGGCGATGTCCCTCAATTTTGCCCCCTGAC
>Ga0126342_10011873_pt1 | contig 15555 bp, 13 predicted proteins | sample Cyp1metagenome_FD_92528 | JGI IMG/M metagenome (GOLD analysis project Ga0126342, IMG submission 92528) | Coral microbial communities from Lord Howe Island, Old Settlement Bay, Australia - Cyphastrea 1 metagenome | ecosystem: Host-associated > Invertebrates > Cnidaria > Coral ...
CAATCACCTTTCGCTCCATCAGTGGCTTCGCTCTGCCATCCCTGATTCACAACAACCAACCTCTCCTATAGGTTTCCTATTTTTGAAACTTCCGCCACCGCCTTGCGCGGTACTACTGGTAATTATTCATGTTTTCTTATGTTTATGTTTTATGTCAACTATATATCATATATGTCCTCCATCTATTTGGAGCATTGTGAACGTGCCTACGGCCGCTGCCAAGGTCTTACCCGACCTAGATCGATGTGATACCTGCCAGGCCAGGGCATGAAAATTGTGGAGGTCCAACCTCATATTTCTGGACAATCTGGACACACTCAGAATCATAGAAAACCAATGAAAACCATAGAATCATATCATGACTGATATCCATGTGTATATATATATATATAAACACATATCCATGAAAATAGTAAAGGCCATCTCCTCGTCCACATCATGCATAGACTGCATGGAGGGAAAGAGGAGCTGGGATGTATACATTGTGCAAAGCACATAACAATTATTGACATCCATGATTTATGGATTTCCACGATTATTCTCATTTCTGGCTTTGGTAGGCTCCACCCTGTTCTTTTGATGCCACCCTAAGCCTCCCTTAGTGCCTCCCTTTGCAACAGGAAGTGCACAAGGACCTAGAACCTGAAGGAAAGGCTCCATTGCCAGCGCTCAAGAAGAGCTTTCCAGCTTCTTGGCATGTCATGAGGTGCTGAAAACATTGGCTCCAGATGGCTCCAGTTACATCAGGGTTTGTGGCATTCTGTATATTCTGTGGCACGTGAGTTTTGGAGTGTCTCCATGGAGAAAGGCTTCAGTTTTAGACTGTTATTATATGTTATTATCTCAGGCAGAATTTTGGAAGGTCATTTTCAGCTTCATTTTTCAGTGATGTGACATGATGTGACTGACCTTGAGGTGGTGGCAGTTCCCAGTGACACACGTTTGGCACACCTGGACGCTTGGCAGCTGCTTCTTGGAGCTCTGTCTTCATCAAGTGCCCGTTGTTGAGGAGCCTCAACATCCAGATGGGGTTCTGGAGATCTACCAGAAACTGGAGGTTCGGAACCAAAAATTTCCATGGATTTCCATGGAATTTATGGTGATTTTAGATATGATTTTGTTAGCTTGTGCAGGATGAACACGGGAAGTATATTTTCGAGCGAAATCAGCAGCAGGCAGGGCTACTTTCATCAATTGTTATCGTTGTATATCATGTATATCATGTATATCATGTATATCGTGGTGTTTTTGTTTTCTCTTGGTGTTTGGCAGGATGCAGTGGAGATAGAACGGTGCGGAGCTCAAATGGACACCTGAAGCGTGAATATCAAATCATTCCGTTGGAATTTCACCCGACACGAGGCGAAAACTACAACTGCAACGGCAGCGAACAAACAAAGCGAAACATGATGCTGACCGGGTCTCATGCTCAGCATGGTTCGGATTCTTTGCGGACTTGCCATTGATGATTTGATATGATTTGTAAGTTGTGAATCATGGAATGTACAGTGAGAGGGAGGGGGGTCAGGGCGAGACAAAAAATCACCGACGCTCAAGTGTTGGATGGAAAATGAGGCAGCGCAAGATGCAGAATGGCGAGTCCTTACCTTAGATTTGCACCATTTTGCACCCAAACACAAGGCTAGGAATGTCAACAAACAGAAATTTTGGCATTTGCCAAGGTTGCAGAAGCCCAGCAAGCTGTGGAAGAGCGACGTGGCCGCCGGGAGAGAGATTTGCAAGCCTTAGAAGTGCAGGTGCCTTGACACCAGTGGTGCAAGCATTTGCTACATATCATAAAGTTCACAAAGACTGTTCCAGAATGCTGGAACCGGAGAAGGTGGAGAGCAGCAATGTGCAAATGATTTTTCCATATGGTTTCCATATATTGTTCATTATTGTTCAAATGATTGTTCTATATGTTTTCCATCATGATTCCGTTTATATATAATATAAATCTGGTGTTGTTTGTTACACACATTTCCAGAGGTGTTGTTGTTGTTGTTGTTGTTGTTGTTGTTCTTTTATGTATACTTTTGTTTTCGTTTCCAAGGTGCGCCAGGCTGACATCCTCTACGATGAGGCACAACGAGAAGTCGAAAAGTGTGGAAACTCAAAGATTTCAGGTACCTGGGACGTTGAAACATGTTCCAAACAAAGTTACAACCAGGTTACAACCAGGTTACAACCACCTGTTCCACTCAATCATTTTCCAAAGTGGCTGAGGAATAGTGGGAACCTTGTAACCACCATTACAATAGCATCAGTTCTAAGGCGCTTGGCCGAAGCAGAAGGTCTCAAGCGAGCTGAGGAGGAGTTTCAGTTGATTTTGTCGGAGTATCATGTGATGTGTGTTTCGTCATGAGTTGGAACGGTGTTGAAAAAAATGCCCATCAACAACATTAACAACATCAGCAACAACCGCAAAACAACGAAAATGAAACATGTTTTTTAAAATATATAATTATAGCAAAACCAACATCATCAGCATGATCATCAGATCACCAGTCAAAAAACCTAAACCCCAAGACCTCGTGGTTTGAGGGTCGAGTCAAAACCCAAGATCGGACAAAATGGTCTCAGTTGGGATGTAAAAGCATCACCCAGGGGTTAGACCCTGTGGGTTTGAACGGATTATCGCAGATAGACCTTTGTCTATCCCTTTTTTCCCATCAAAGTTGCCATTTTGGGAGGTATATGCCATTTTCAATGTAATTTTTCCTACTATAATATCTACAATTGACAGAGGGGGTAGCCTTCCATTGGGTTTTGGGGGCCCCTAGCCCTAGAGAGGCCTACCTTGCAGCCAGCCTTCGGCTTCTTCAGAGCGCCAGTGGGGAGTCTTGGGAATGACGAACTGCGGAATCATAGCGGATTTAACATAATAGATGTTAACTGACTATATTGTTATAGTTTGATTACAATAGCTATTATGTATTTATCCCCAATAGATCCCCAATAGATATGTTAACTACTATTGGGGATATCGACTAATTATGACTAATTAAACATATAATTATATAAACTATAGTTACTCGATGCTTTCAAAAAAAACATCTCTAAAAATGGACGACTAAAAAAAGATGATCCCAACTGAGGAGAATATTTTTGAGCGAAATTCATCGGTGCATTGGGCAGATTGTAGAAGAAGATTGCTATAAGTGTTTGGCAGGTGTGGAGATTTATGAGATTCATGTGCGACATTGGTGTCATTGTTTCCAGATGTTTCCAGCTCCACCAGACCTTGGTAGACTCAGTTTTTTCCCAGAGTTTCGACTGGTTGCGCCATCAGAAGCATGGATTCAAGAAGAACTTAGAGCAGTGACCAAGGTCGAAAAACAGAAGCAGCAGAGAAGAGATACAATGAACTCAAGGCAGGCTGTAGTGTGAGAATGCCGTAGATTGGGTAATCAGGGTAATCTTCACAACTGATCGTATTCTTATCTTGGTGGTTTGATGTGGGTCGAAAAGTGCTATGTGAACATGAGTTTGGAGCGGCCACAAATGTTAGCTGCTCAAATGCAGGTGGGAAGGAATGCTACCTTTGCAATGCAAAATAACTTCTGAAAGATGTGAACCATTGGTTTCAAGGCTGTCCTAGTAAACGATAAGTATCAAATTTCAGTTGGGTTTGGGCAAAAGAGTTGATTTGGTGTCATTTTATTTGTAGAAACAACTCTGAAACAGTGCAGTTTTGGGCATACCATGGTGACTTTCGTTTTATGACCGGGGATTTTCCAGCTGAGGTAGAATACACAGAGAGACTTGCAGCCCGGAGGAAGGACATTCAAGAGATCATTGATGAGATGGACCGCAAGGCTGGGGCATAAGGATTACACCCTTTGAGGTGATCAGGGTTGGTTTATAGCTCAAAAAAAATAAGTATGGACTATGGATCCCCAACAGTTAGGCAATGGTTAGTCCAAAAGCATCCAATGCTAAGCCAGGGCCATACCCCTCATTGATTGAGTTTGGTATCACCCCTCCGAAGGATTGGAGGAGGAACTGACGCTGTGTTTGTTTTCTTTGCGGTGCACTCTTGTAGGTTCCTTTGTTTTCGTTCGTTGTTGTTTGCCTGTGTCAGCAGATGCGAGTAGTTCGCACTTTGTTAGAGCAGTACAAAGCATTATCCCTCAAGGAAGAGGAGGCAAAGTTGCGGGCAGAGGAACATTTGCGACTTGTTCAGGCAGGGTCATCGGTCATGAAGGTCTTGCCATCCATTGCCCATTGACAGTTTGAAGAGAGCACTTCTGGTATGATATTTAAAACATTTTGAAACTATAGGAACCATCTCAATCTGGATCCATGCTGATATGAATCAGTGATATAGAATCCTCAGATATAACATGATATGACATTATATAACAACATATCCATACAAGACATATCCCGCAGCTACAATCCATGGAGCTTCCAGCTGTTGCAGGAGCAATGTCAGCAGCATCTCCAAGCCGTCCGCGAGCAATCGGCCAAGATCAAAGAGGCCTGGGGCCTGGGGTGGAAAATGCTCCATGTTCCCTGTGAGCAGCTTAAAAGACCCATTGGCTGATTGTTAATGTATGTTAATGTATATATAATGTTGGAGTTCCAAACTATAGAAAAGATAATATCATTGCACTCCATGATTGGAATGGCTAGAAACAAACCAGTAGATGGCAAATGTTGTTGAAAAATGTTGAACATGGCAATGGTGTGAAATCCCAAGCCCCGCACGAGGCTGTAGCCGAAAATGTGCCGATAGCGACAAAGCGAACAGCAGCTGCACAGGAGCGTCGCTGAAATGCCGCGGTTTTTTATCATACAACAACCAATATTCGTACGTGTTATATAATTGATGTAATGTATATGTACAATATAAACACTATCATACGCTATAATATCATAAACTTAGATATTAAATGATATTACGTATTGTGACATATGTGATATTGATCCAGGGCAGAGCTTCACCCAGCAGATTCCGCAGGAGTTTACTCAGCAACGACGTGCTGAAGCGCAAGAGCGATTAGTCACGGAACGTGCCTTGGACTACGCAGTTCACACGGGAGATGCCCCTGGAATGACTGGTGCTAAACAGGATGGGAATGGATGGGAATGAGGGAATGATCCAACCCATAACTACAATCGCAATCATCATCAACCATCCCATTCGCCCCATTCCCTACGAAGCACAAGTAAGTATAACATAGTATAACAGTGTAGTGATTGGAAGTGTCAATCTTGATGTAGCTAAGAAAACTGGGAATGTGATATAGGAACATAACTTTCTATACTAACTGGCAATGATGATTGTTCTTGGGTTCTTTTCTGTTTCTACTTTGAGTTGTACAAATTGCTCCTGAATTCTGAGGCGGTGTAGCTTCGATTCAAACGACTGCCTTGCTGCAGCCTTAAAGAAAACAATGCCAGTTTCTGTCTCAATATCAAAACGTATTAATTTGCCCCCGCAACTTGACTTTGGAATTTTAACTGACGACGTCGATTACTTGGATATGCCATGATATGCTGCCGTGACTGGCAGGGAGGAAGACTGCTGCATGATGGTCCGGCGCAAAGAGGAGAGGGAAGAAGCCACTAAGAGGCCACACGCCATGGCCATCGATGACTGTGACATGGAGATGGGTCAAAATTTGGAACGCCCGAAAATCTCGTGATTTACATTACCAAATTATTACCAAATTAGCATCATGTTCCCCATGTTCCCCAATATTTCATTGCCAGTATACTCGTTGAGACCAAACCATGTAGAGTAACGACCGGGGATTGGTGCATCTGGACGACCATCTTTAGGGGATCACCAATACCTCAACACTTGGAATCACTGTAATTGGACAAACGGACGAATCATGTAGTCAACAATAGTCAGCAATTCAAAAAAAACATCAAAACACAGTAGAAGTGCAAGGCCCTTGCTGCAAGGCTTTGAAGCCACAGGAATCCACACAGGAGAAGAGTTGTTTGATGCTTGCTAGTACTTTCTAGTACTGTAGTTAGTTGCATTCTATTGTCATGTGCACCTGCAGCAGACGCTCTGTGGAGGCACTTTGAGGACTTTTGCCGAGGAACTGTGGCTGACATGCACCACACAGCGGAAGGGTGGCACGGTCCTTAATGCATTGCACAGATTTGCACAGCAGATCTTAAGTGTTTGCCACATGTCCAATCATTTCCATACATTTCCCAGCCATGTAGGTGTGTCTGAAAATGGGGTCCACCCCAAAAATATGAGGTCTTTTATCGGAAACTGATGATCGATCGTTGGATTTGAGGGTACCCTTCTGGGTACCCTATTTCCAGACAAACCCATCGTTGGATTTGTTTCATACGTTGGCAAATTCAAGGCACCGCCAAGCTGATCGCAACTCTCTTTGTGACAAGGCAGGGGCGGCAGTGGAACCTCCCCTGGCATATCTGGCATGTCAGATGTGTTGAGCACTGGGAGGTCAGCTTGGAGCAGACTGCCTGGGTATTGGGTCATCACTACAAGTCGCGGTCCACCTTCTCAGTGGAACACATGTTAATTCACAACACACCGGCTGAGCTCACGGATGTCACAGAGCCACAGATCTAGTTGTTTCAAAGCTCAGTTTCATAGAGACTATGTGGTTCATTGCCGATGGGCCAATTGGCAATAGTTAGATGACTAGAGCACACGGAGTCAAACATGCAGGAGGGGTCAGCCAAAAGGTCACCAAAAACAGCAGTTTCCCAATGGTTTTCACCAAGGTGGAACTACACCACTGCTGTTGACACAAAGGTCACCAACATCCTTCAAGGTTGCCTTCATGGCAGGAGACCAATGCATCCAGCTGCGTTCAGAGGTCCTTCTACTTTGACAGTTTCAAAGGGTCCTCTAACTAGCATCTAAAACATTCTCAAACATTCAAACATATATGTAAATAAACTAGATAAACCATGTTCTTCTTGAGTCTTCCTGGTTTCTATCTCAAAGCAGTTTGTGCAAAGGGCTGGACCGGGCGAAATCGCAGGGACCCAAAGTCCATTTTGCCACATCCATCGCCAAGGTCGCCGCTGCCCAAGTATTGATTCATCATAAAAACATTCATGTTCTATAACTATTGCTTGCAACGTGTGGTTGATCAGTCGAGCCTGAGCATTTCAAGACCTATTCAGGTCAAGGTGATGGTGGTGCAAGGGGATGCAAAGGGAGAAGGGGATTTCCAGATTTAGCACCAGAGTCGGAAGCATTCGGAATGGCCTACACGCAACTTATCACAGCTTCGGTTCAACCGGAACTTGGATAGCTTTTTTTTTGGTTTATATATATAATATGTTTATATTATTTTATATTCCCATCGGAATTTCGTATCCCATAAATCCATATAAATCCCATGGTCCAATAGTGCCGTGGATCCACACATCTTCCACTCTCCAAGGCTGGAACCCCCTGGAGACTTGCCACTGCTGCGACCTCGACCTCTTCCCATGTTGGCCAATGGCTTGGCAGGACTGGAACCACGTCAGATAGTGTATGGATATGTATGGATATGTATGGATATGTATGGATATGTATGGATATGTATGGATATGTATGGATGTTACATTATCCTACATTATGGTACCATGTAAAAGGCCCTTTTACATCCTTTATCATCTGTTGAACATCTCTTGATCTGTCAGAAATCGTCGCAGGATTGCATCCAGTTGAATGTTCAATCAGACATCACAACTGACGATGGTCTCCTGGGAGGAAACCATGGCGCTTGAGTCCTGGCACTTTGTTGCCTGCGTGGCAGAGCCGACTCTTTTTCTCGCGCGGCACATGTTCATTCAGTCTCATTTGGAAAAGAAGTATACTGTTTAATGATGTCAAATTTCTACAACTTACACAATTGCTTCACTACTTGGTCTTGCAATGTGTTTCACCCCAGACGGCACTCATGTTCGTTGAGCTTGCGCGCCGAAATGGAGCCGAGAAGTATTCTGTTCGACGCACCCGAAATATATCGAGGTGACACAGGTTCTTCAACAACTCATTGGAAAAACGGTTGATCCTATGTTGACTGCAGCATCTCTTGCTCATAAGCAAAGCATTCTAGGAAAGTTGCAATATCCAAAGCATCCCAGAACTCTGCCTGTTCAGAATTGAGACCCAGCAAATTGATGTGGGTAAACGATCAGAAAATCTTCACGCATCGTCACGCACACTCTGGCTTTTTGTTCAGTTATTCCTCAAATGGATTTGAACAAGTTTGGACAAGATCTCCGAAGCGACCCGATAGAAGGTCCAGACTTCCTTGACTTATGCATTGCCATCTTGGCCATCCAAATCCAAAAGACGAGGCTAATTTATGCTAGTAGGTTGAGACAGTACAGCCAAGAACATTAATATTCCAAAAAATACATAGCTTGGCTTAATCTCCATGGCGCTTTTTGTTGTTCGTCCTAGTGTTCCAAGGCGTGGGTGGTTGTGTGACACTGGATCCCGTTGCCAATGAAGAAAAGACCTTGGGAGGTTCGATCCCACCCCATCCACGAGCAGCACGAGCAGCCAAAGAAGAGGCACCAGCATGCTGTCAAACAGGGTCATACAGCGGTGATGTCAGGTTTGATTTGGGAATGCACTTGCATCACTTGCAATTAGTAATGAGTAGTGTTGCAATATGTTGCAATGTCTATTCCCAGAAAAATGTCAATTGGAAATGCAAGCAGGTGGTGATACATTGAGAAAGTCTTCCAGTTCGCACGGGGTCTTAGCCATCAGTGGCGCAGCACTGAATTGATTTCGAAGTATACTTGGCATGAAGTGTTGTTGTTTGCAGCATCAATGTGCATTTGTGCATAATTCTGTGACTGCTGGAGATGTGGTTTTGCTGCCGGTACTGAGAGTACATTTGCCATAGATGGATCATTAATTACAGTCATCATGAATCATAGTACATTATGATACTCGCATCATTTCATATCCATGTTTGGATCCATTTGGATGAGTGTTTGCACCCAGGCCAAGCGAAGCCTGCTTGGCGGCACTTGCAGCATTGACCTTAGACTGCAACGTCCAACGTTCCAAAGGCTGTTGGCGAATGTCCCAATAATAAACGTCATTAGTAGTGATTTGTGCTTGAAATCATTGTCAAATTGTCGTGAATTCGACTTTACCACCTAAAAGTGTTAATTTGAATGAAACTCCTTATGTGATGCCCCTGAAACAACTTGGGGGTTGAAATCTTGGGTTGACAGATGGTCTCTTTATACATCCCCTCCAGCTGTTGGCGATCCCCAATGAGCTCTGCGAACATGATGCTCAAGTGTGTCATTTCTTATTCTTAGTTCACCGGAGCCTATTCAAAACAAGTTTGAGACAAGAATTGTCCAACTTTGAGCAGCTTTCTCCACTCACTGTTTGATTCGCAGTGGTTGCACGTTGTTTCATTTAGTGAAGAGCATTGCAGCTGTATAGGTGACACCAAGCTGCTTTAAGTCGAGTCTTGTGTACAATGCTCCAGCATTCAGCATGGCATGATCCGGGAAAAATATCACAAACGGTGCAAAATGATCAAACATGTGCAACATGATCTTTCTATCGACGTGAGGTTCAAATTTGGGGCTGCCACGGAGTGCGGCGGGGAAGAGGCAACGCTTACTATAGCTGATCCAAAGAAATTTCCTAGTGAGATCTCGACGCAGCATTTTGCCCAGGGAAAGCTTGCAAGAGGAGGAGCTGGGTTTGCACAGAAAGTTCTGATTGAGGCTTTCAATTCTACAGAAAAGCTAGGCGTGATTAAGAGATGTGGCTCTTGATTGAAACGTCGTTTGAAACCATACACCATCATACACCATATTGAAACCATACACCATAAATAACCATAAATGACCATAAATGTTTGCTGGTTGAACACCAGTGGATCCAAAGTGGTCATATTTCTCCAGGATTCTCCACCTTGCGACCGTATCCCTGGAGCCGAGTGTCACAGAAAAGCTGGGACGAATCGTCATCGACCAGGCGCGCACAAAAGCGCGCAGCGGTCTGAAAATGGATGAACATTTTTAGGTGAAAGTGAGAAATCTACTCCACTAAGCCCATTTGAATCCCATTAACATGCCTAATTGTTGGGAAACTGATCATTCACCAGTGGATTCTGGGGTACTGTCATCAAACCAACATATTTGCTGGCGAATTACATCCAAGCAGCCTGCTGTTTAGGTGTACCATTTAGCTTCTGACACTGTGTAGCCAGGAATTGTTTGATCAGCTGAACTTTTTGGCTGCCAAGGGTCAAGTGAGTCGGAAAGCTCAAGCCAGCCTCAGAACAGTGGTGGAAAATGTGTATCAATAGCTACATCATATTTAGAAGGATATGGTATATACTTGATATATATCTATATTATATATAAATATATTCATCAGGTGTTATTGTCATAGTTTGATTCTCCTTTTCACGATTTATGTTTGGGTCGGTGTAAGCTGGGTTTGCCATGAAATTGAGGCACCACTGGTTGGTGAATCCCAACGGTTTGTGGTTAAATCGCGAGAGTCCATTACTTAAATCTCCGAGTGTGGGCTGAAACCACCCACTAAATCAGCTCAGATCCCCATGTTTGTTCAATTGAAACCGCATCAATTCGGAGAAAATCCCGAATTTAGTGATGAAAATGGATGAAATCATCCGATAAATCATCCATTTTTGATCCTCTGAAACTCCGGACCAAGGCAGCGCTCGTGCCCTGTTTGAGCAGATCCTGGCGTCCGCCAAGGCCCCGCCAGTTTTTTCAGGGCCTGACGTGGCCATGACAGCCATGACAGCCATGACAGCCATGTGAGGAGAGTGACCCAAAAAGATATATAGTTTTTAAACAAAATCGAAAGACATGATTACTCATGATGCAAAAAAAATAGAAAACTCAGAAAAACAAGAAACAACTGGGAAGGAAACTACCATGAGTACATGAACAAGACTGTGCGAGTCAATCCGCAGGTTGCGGCTGCTGACAACCACAACAACAAAGGACAAAATGGATAGGTACAGTTAACGTTGAAATGTAGATGCAAGAAAAACATGGCGTAAGAATTGGTGTTCCGGTGCCCAATTTTGGAAGGAACATAACATAACGAATATGTGATTCAATGCCCTTCGCTGAGGTTCAAAATGGAACTGTCAGAAGTTCCTTGTCGAAATAGCGCCATCAGCGTGGGCTTATGTGGGACTGCAGCCAAGTCAAAGGTTAGTACTGTGATGAAGGATTTGGCTGATATGTGTAGACTGCAATTCACTATAACTGTAGTCAACTCACTGCGGGACTAACTTTGACATCAGCGAGTTTTAGGGGAAGATGCTCTGCAACGATCCATCTTGACACTGAGCAGATCCGATCAAGCTGGGTCACCAGCCAAGGTTCACAGAAGTCTGTTCCGCTCTCGATGTTGCTGCGCGGCTGCAGGAAGGCACAAGCATTTCTCATGATTTGTCAGCTCAAAAGCAAAGACTGGAGGGTTTGTCCATGGACAGGAGCTGCTCACGCATCACCATTTCAAACCGAAATCATCCGAAATCTGATTATGTTTTGAATTGGATTGATTGCTGTTCATTCCCTACTAAGGTACAGTATGAATTATGAATATGAAAAAACTACTTCGTACCAAAAGTAAACTTTGGGAAGGTGCGGATAGATTCTGATAATTTGCTCACTCTATATTTTTTGTTGGGGGGCTTAAACTCATTAGCGTTTTTCCTTGGTAAACGGGCCTTTGAAAGGCTGAAGCGGAGAAGGGTTGCATGTGAACAGAATTGGACATGAGTTAGTCCAAAACGGTTTCAAATGAGAACTTTGAAGGCTGAAGCAGTGAAGGGTTCCACGTGAACACCAGTTGAACATGGGCTGATCTAACAGTTCAACAGAACTGTTTGAATAAATTTCCAGATTATTTTACAACAAACATGCATTTAAAGAAATGATGTGAGTATACAGTATGATGATGTAAAAATGTTTTCTTGGAGAGATTGTGTTTGATGATTTGATGAATTCTGTGAAGATGGCCTTCCCCATTCAAACAAAAATCCCCCGATCGTGAGTTTGAATGCTGTTGTAGGTTTTGAATGGTTTTGATGATTTGGTGAAAACAGTTCAGCGCCCTAAGATGAATATGGGGTGGCGGCCAACCCTAACTAAGTCATGACTTAGCACTCTTTTTTAGCACTATATGAAACCCTAAAAATTGTATATTTCCATTTTTTGTCCATATACCATCTGGTTATTTAACATAGCCATGGAAAATCACCATATGTTTAAGTTCGGTAAACCATCTATTTCGATTAGGGCCATCTATGGCTATGTTAGTCATAACCAGAGGCTATTTCCCATTCAAAAAGCCCTTCCAAAAAGCCATGGAGACAACGCCGTGTTGAACCGGCGCCGAGGTATGGCACCATGCTGAAGGCATTTTGCAACGCCGGCGACGTTCGAGGTGCTGAGGAGATGGCGTACCGCGCACGCAGGGATCCCCGGGATCCCCGTGAACGGCGGCCCCAAGAAGGAGATCGGTTAGTGACGAATGATGTGACGTTGTTTTTTCAGATTTGGAAAATATGTGATTTGTGAGGTAAACATCTGGCAGTCACATCATGAGATAAGATATACATCATGATATATATATATAGTGTGTGAATATTTAATGATGATGTGACTAATGATGTGACTAATGATGTGACTTTTTGTTCATGATGTTTGACGTTGATGATATTTATTGATGTGACGAATGATATTAGGCAACTAGTTAACTAGTTGTTCTGGACACGTTTGACAGTTAGTCAAAAACGACAGGTTGAGGTAGAAAGGACCTGAGAGTTGCCACCCACATTAGAAGGCCACAAAACTAAACCCTACTCAATGTTTGCTGTACAGTACTTTTTTGGATCAGACATTGAATCCCGAAAAACTGGATGGTGAACTTCGGCGCAGTTCAGATCTCAGCGCCATCTCAGCGAGGCGAAGAAGATGTGCCAATGAACCACAAGTTCTATGGCAAGTTGCTGGAGACAGCATCCAAAGCAGGACAGCACCTCAGCACCTCAGCGCGATCGATCCCATTTGGTCGACATGGTCGGGTCGTCGTTCTTGTCGTGGCACCGAGGTGATGTTGTCATGGCCAACAAATGGTTCGAGGAAAGTAAGGCAGCAGCATCCTGCATCCAGGCTGTTGAGTTGTAAGGTTTACATAGGTTTACTATGTTTACTACCTCCAGTTGCAACATCCGTAATCTGACATAGATATGGGATGATGATGGATGTGGGAAATCCACCATGCATAGATCATTGAATAGTGGATTTAGTGGGCAAACCCATGGATTTCCGTAACTGTAGCTCTTGGAATGTTTACTGGAGGACAAGTACTGGACAAGTCATCAAAGATCCGTCACAGGCGGCAGGAAACCGTGACGGAGTGCACTTCAACTTCATGGTGGAGGCCTATGCCAAGGTGCATCCGGTTGATTTCCTTGGCACCTTTGTGTTCCATGGTATGGGATCCAATGGGTATACCTGGGGTGTACCTGGGTATACCATGTTCCTTTTGCGACCCATGTATTTTTTTTCAATTTCTGGAAAAAAACATGCACAGCACATTAGCTTGCCTGCAAGATGTAGTTCTGAGATGTTCTGAGATGTTCTTCGATTTTGCGATTCTTGAGGATCTTGAGGTATCAGGTTTTTTTTGGGCAACCCTCGCCCAGGTAATTCCCGACTTAACATACTTAACGGATTTGAAGAGATCTTGTCTAAATTTGTCTAACGGAGGCTGGTGAGCTGGACGAAGCAAAGAAGTGGATCCAGAGGAGATGGCGCTGATTCGGTTCACCTGTGCAGGGAAGGTTGCCTCAAAATACCCCAAAGTCCACCAGGCCAAATCTCCGAAGAACTTGGGCGCATGCTTTCAAATTGCGTTAAAATGTAGGATTTCAGAATCTGAATGCAACCCAGCACGGCAGAACCTAGAGTCGCTGAGAGTCACTAGAGTAAGCCTTGAGATGTTCAGGACCACGCAAGCAAACTGAGCAAACCATGACTTTCAATGACTTTCATAATTTCAAAGTTTCTGTTCAGTGCCCAGTGCCCTGCAGAACACGAGACGCTGGGGTGCCAACGGTCACAAACATGCCAAGCTCTCAGATCCGTAACAGCTTGGGCAGCTCAGCAACAGCGGGTGGAAGTTGGGGGCTACAGCAATCGTGCTTAAGTAGAACCTGTTAAGTTATATTTGTTATCATTCTCTTGTGAATGACGATAGGTTGATGTTGTTGGCGGGATGTTTTGGTATAATCAACGATTGTGCTGGGGAGTTGGGCAGGTTTCATCGTTTTCCTGAGACGACCTGACGTGATCATAGGTTCAACAGCCTCATCTTTGCGTATGCATCCAGGGGCCAGATGAAGGCGCACAGCTGGATTCGGCGTGGAAGCCATTGACTGAAAATGTTTCAATAGTTTTCAATAGTGTTCAGATGGCTATATAAATATATACTATAGATGTCTTCAACATGTAAGTTTCTGAAGATCAGAAAATTACTATAGTTTTTAGATGTCTATACTCTATACTATAGTTTTTCTTCAACACTTTTCCTGTTGGCTCCTGTGTTTTCATTGTTTTTGCTCCGATCAGGAAGCTGCTGGTGAGGACCCCAGCAGATGCTGATTTCGAAGGATCCTGGGTGATTTTGGAGAACTATGGATATTATCCATATCAATGAAAAAACCATATTATGTCCAATAATATCATATAATATCTACATTATCACCACCCTTTTCGTGGGGTGTAAGCAGCCTACACCTGAGGCCTACAATTCCTGATGATAAATCATGATTTAAGATTATATAACAAACTTGAAGCTAGGAGGTAAATTTGAAGACCTTCAACATCTCATTTTACATTTATTTGAAGTTCAAGGATTTTTCATGATTTTCCAGTAATTTGCAAGGAATAATATACCTTCTCTACCTCTATGTTGCATGTGGAAATGATAAAAAAGGTGCAAAAACAGTATAGAATGTATTGGAAATACCAAGCAATTGGGACCCTACAAACTTGCAGACCTTCACACCATAATTTTACATTTTTTCCTGTTCTTGCATTTTGTTTCAAAAATGCAATCTTACATCTTGAACGCCCCCCTGCGTTTCTTAAGAAAATAAATGAAATCCCGTAAAGAATGAGGGGACCTACTAAAATGAAATTTTGCACATAGAACGTAGTTAGAAAAATAAATGCTTGCTGACATTTGCCAGGCCCCCCTCCCTCAAAAACGTCTAAATTGTGTCTTGCAATTTGGGTACGTCCCCCCTTAAAAGGGTAGTGATTCTATATTGACACCATAACTACCAGATTAACCAAGGGTTTTGGCATGTTTTGACGCATCCTCATTTGGTGACATGTTGACATTGGTTTCGGAGGGAGAGGGATCAAAAAAAAAAAATAAGGATCAAAAAAAACAAATAAGGATCAAAAAAAAACAAATAGGGATCAAAAAAAAAACAAAATCCAGAAAACATGAGAAAACACAAGGAAACTATCACGAAATGAAGGCAAAACCCATGGATCAAAAAA
>Ga0126342_10011874_pt1 | contig 15553 bp, 19 predicted proteins | sample Cyp1metagenome_FD_92528 | JGI IMG/M metagenome (GOLD analysis project Ga0126342, IMG submission 92528) | Coral microbial communities from Lord Howe Island, Old Settlement Bay, Australia - Cyphastrea 1 metagenome | ecosystem: Host-associated > Invertebrates > Cnidaria > Coral ...
TATTTTGTCTTGATACTCCTCTTCTCGACTGCCTATAACACATCTTTCATATATTGTTTCTAAAATTGTGTCTCCATACTAACAAGAGAAGACCCTGCTCCTCTACGCTCTCGGGCCATCCGTGTTCTAGTTTTCCTTGGGGGGTTCAAGTGGCGAAGATTACATGCTGTATTATTGGCCTTGAGCTCTCAAAAACTTTTGGTGTTGAGGTAATCATGACTCATTCGTAACTCCCCGCCCCTTATGCATCATCGAAACGTGTGAGGCACTACCACTGAAACAGTTCAAACATGGCGGCATTAGGCTCCTTCTCCAGGTGTTGTCAACCCCGGGTTGATACACCAAGTTGATTTGAAAATTTGCGGCTGCCACTAAAAAAGCTGTTCAATTCGCCACAAATTTGGTACCCTCCCAAGATTTTGGAGCCCAGGGCTGAACAAAAAACATGGGCTTGACCTTTACTGTCGTAAAGCACCCCTCCAAAACCTGTGATACTACAGTTGATCGACCGTGATGTGGTTTTACTACATATCATAGCCACTCAGTATACATAGGGTTCTTTGGTAGATCACTCACAACCATTGTGACAACCATTAACTTAAAATTAACCAATGAAATGTTTTAGGTAACCATCGTTTTTCATGGAAAACGTTCCTTATAGTTTACAAACATCAAAACCACTAATTATGAACAACCTGGTGTTACCCCAAATCAAATCCAAGCCTAAGTTATGATAACTTAAAACAAACTATGTTTTCCATTGGTTTCCATAATTTTCCATAATTGTTTGTGGGGCTTGACCTCGCCCATCCACAAAGACCAGCCACCAGGACCGACCCACAGATGATGACCGGGCGCGTTTTGGTTTCAAACCCAAGATGGTGAAGACGGTGAGAGCAAAGGGGATGATACGGGATGGGGGTGAGGAGCTATGCAGAGACTTAAGTAGCCGGCATGGGGGCTGAATTACCAAAAAGGAGGTTTTGGCTCAGTCTTGAAGAGTTACATCCAGTAAGCCTGGGACGTTGACCAAAATAATGAGGAACTGACGAGATGAGTTGAAGTCAACCCATCACATGAGGATACTCACCAGCAAATATGGGGCTACTCATCAGCGAACTAAGAGCATGTTTGGTTCACAACTCAGATCCTGAACATATGTTGCAATGGTTTGTGGCTGATGTTTTTTTAGATATGGCGGGTTGCATCACAACCAACAAAACGAGGCAGATCTTCAACAATACCGATGGGCATCAGTACTGGCATACCGTAGCAGAATTGATTGATTCCAAATTGTTGGATACCCTCCGAACCTATAGTTCCCGGGGTCTTAAGTCCTGGTAAACCAATGTAACTTGTTCAATTGGTTTCAATCTTTCAACAACTGAGATATCAAGGGTCGCAAAACCAACTCATTCGGATTAATTAATCGGCAATAATCGACATTTATCATCCAACCTCCCAAGTCCGAGTGAGATATAGAGTTACACGGGGTCCTTTGTATGTTATGAGAACCATTCCCACCTCCCAAGGATCATCCACCCTGGCACTGGCGCCAGGTGGCTCCAGTGGGCTCCGGTCCCCCAGAGCCCCACGCCACGCCCACCGAACGCGTGCCGGTGCTGGATCTGCAGACACTGCTGCGCCGCACCTTGGGCGATCCAGATGAAGTTTTGCCGGCCACTCGGCCTGCGCTGGAATTCGTATCATGTGGTGGACCAATGTTTGGGCACTGGGGAAACTCATGGAAAACGAAATATATCACCGTGTTTGATTCTTAAATCTCCATAATCCTTGTGATTTGCTGAGTGGATGATTTGGTTTCTGTTCCCAATGGGACATCCACTACTTAGGGGAATCTATACAGAGCATGTTTTATTTGTGCGGGGTCCTTAAGCAAATCCAAGTAATTACATCTTAATTTTGATAGCTAGCTCACTGAAGTCCCACTTTTCATAGTTATATCAAATTCTATCCCATTAAGCATTTCATAGAAGGTGGTAAACCAAATAAAAAACCATCTCGTTCGCCAACCATTTGAGGGTCAGTTTGCATCATCTCATTGGCTTGGGGTCTATCCAATTTCATAAGTTCGAGCTTGGGGGTGGTATTATATGGCGTTCGGTTTACCACATTAAGTACCATCCCCAAAGTTGAACAGCTTGGCTAATTTCTTGAAATTGGCTGCAATCTAATTGAGAATATTTTGGCTAGTGAAGGGTTGGTGTTGGGGAATTTGGGAATATAATTCGACAAATTTCAGTTTCCGAATTAACAGCTTGACTCTGAGAACAGCTGATTTTTTAGAGTCTCCCAACCCCCGACTCATGGCGGGGTCCCTATGTTAGTTTTGGGATGGTACAGATAGGTTCGCCTGACAGCGCAACCCAAAAAAGCTTATTCTGAACTCCTTGAGAAGGCGATGGAAAACAAAAACGTATGGTTTGCCACCACTTTCCCATAACTTTTCAGTAGTCGGAGGGAGCTAAGGAGCTAGGGCGTCCACTTTCTCTTAAATATCACCAAATGGGGAGCCAAGGGGCTACTAAGAGTTTCCCAAGCATCTGATTTTTGGTGTAGCATCCGTTTTTTGGACATGACAAAATGATATCTTTAGATGGTTGAGGATGCACGAGCAACAGCTGCCCCGAGGTGTTGCGATTGAAACCCACCGCCGGGAAGTATGACTTCAAAGACAAGATCCAAGAGCTTTGGAACAATATGGCTGGTGGTTTCAATATGTCAACCCCTGTAAATATTGGATGAATACCCGCAAATATATCTCAAAGAAGTGATCCCAAAATGAAGAAACCCAACACTAAAACATGCTAAGATTTGCATCTCCAGCGTATTTTTTGTTTCATCTTAGGGAGGCGAGATGATATGTTTTGAAGTCTTTTGTGGAGCGCTTATTACTTCGCATGATCAGTGGTCACTCAAGAATTGGACCTGTTATTTTCAGACACGCCTGGAAGATCCGTGGTGGGAATGTATGGGCCTATGGGCTAACTATATCTGAAATCATCTGCCTTTCTGCCGCTTATGGGGTTCAAAATTGTTCAAACCAGTTTCTACCCGTAGTTACAACCCTGTGTTGATTTAACACTCGGACGCCAAGGTTATGACCAACATCATCCAGCGTCATCGAGAGAGATTTCTGAATCTAGATCCCTTCCTACATCTTCCTCATTTCAACAGGCCTGCATCACACCCTGCATCCCTCTCCGAATTCAGGACTTACAGGCGATGATTGGACCGTTGAAAAACGCCCTGTCGGATCAGAGGTTGAAGGCAAAGGCTCTGGTCGACGTCAGGGCCTTGGAGAAAGATTCCGATGGCTTTGGCTTTTGAAGCAAACTTTCATGCCCATTCTGAAGCATGCATCAGTCTTCCAAAAGTAATCGTTCTCTAGTTCTCTTTGCCTGTTTTAGAAGAAACCTGATCTAAGAAGTTGAGACAGCAATTGGGAATGGGAAACTCCGCGGTGGCCACCTTCTAAGATTCCTAGGGATGTTCGCAATATGTTTTCGATGGTATTTGTTGGAATTTGGTGTTCGGCCTGTTTGGGGTGAAGAAATCTACTTTTCTGCATGGTTGGGAGAGATACAATCACCGTTGATGTTTTACCACCTGCCACCCATAATTTCTTGGTGGCATCCTCCATGGCGGCGTACCCGTTACCCTCAAGTAGTCAAACGTGGCAACAGAAAAGCCCTTATGGATGGATTTTGCTCGGGAAAACAAACATATTTAAATAGGCAATCTTAATCAATTGTCCATTGCCACGTTTGATTCCCGGAGGGTAGGACGGACATCCCAGCTGCCCACCAAGGCTTTGCTGAGCATGGAGAGTGGCATCGAGCAGAAGTTGGGGACCCTGCTGGCGCTGGTATGTACCAGCGATGAAGGGTAAACACATCCAAAAACCATATTAAAAAATTGAAGTCCTTGTTTTTTTGTTCTTCATTTTCAAAGGTTCAGAATGGTTCAGATTTCAGGTGGGAAAAGAAACTTTTTTAGAAGCTGTGCTTATTTGTTTGCCGATTGTGCCCCCGTGCGCCCCAATTACAGAAAGCGGGTGCTCTCCCTCTCTGATTCTCTCCTCTCTCTCGCTGGCAATTCGGAATTCAAAGCACCAAAAAACACAGTTCTGGACCATCACATGGAACATTTTGGCTTCGGAGAACTTCGGTGATGTCCTCATTTGATTAATGAAAAGGCCCGCACTCGAAACAAGATTTAAAGTTCTCAAAGACCAAGATCATGGGTGAGTCTGCATTATAAATAGTGTCAAATATTTACATATAGATAGATTAGATAGATAGATAGATAGATAGATAGATAGTGTATTGTTTGTATATATATATATGTGTGTGTGCATATATATATATATATACATACACGCACACACACACATATATATATATATATGTGTGCGTACGTATATTTAGATAGTTTTGTAGAATTAGGGCTCCCCAAAAAGACACCTTTCTCAAAGTGTGGGGCTTGCAGGCTACGAAGCTCCATGGATGAGGTGACGGGCCTCCAATCCGCGCTGAACGAGGTGGGGATCCAGAGGATATTCAGAATACACTTTTTGTTATAAACATAGAAATATTATATACATGTATATGTATGTATTGTAGTTTTTAACATAGGATATATCAGCAAAAAAGTATATATAGATGATATAGTATAACATGTGTTTTTAATTGTAACATGATATTTATATATTTACAAATGATGAAGATGAAGAAGATGATGACAGGATATATGAATGTAGCATAACATGTGTTCATAATACGATTCCAAACTTATTGATTTAAATAGATTGATACTATATGTTATATAATGCCGTGTGTTTATATCATGAACACGCCCATGTTGGTATGTAACCACATTTGTACGATTTTTTTACGTGCAGCAATTTGTGTTTTCCGAATCTCACTATATACCTATTGTGCAAATGATCGGTGAAGCGACAGCCGTATGCTTTCCGGAATGGCTTACCCACGGATGACCGCTGAGAGTCATCCCACATGATGATATGTGCGGAAAAATCTACTTGAATAGAAAATCCAGATATTGAATTTATATCAAGATATATATCGAGTTGAATCTATTACATGGAATTTTCTATGGTTTTTACATGGGTTTACCTTAATGGAAACCCATTTCTTGTGTTATTTACAACACACCGGTTGCGCATCGCAGGTCACAGGCCAGCTGACGTTGGCTCAGCGCGAGCTGCAGCAGCTGCGCCAGGAGCTGCCGCAGCTGCGACAAGCGGCCGAACAGTCGAAACGTGCCACGGCGGCAGTGGATTCCTGTTGCAAGTAAGAAATACAACCAAACAGATGTGGTTTAGATCATGTTTTGTGGTTAATCAAATATATCATATATATATATGATATTTATATATATATATATATATTTATTTATTTATTTAGTTAGTTAAATTTGATATGATATGATGTGTATTTGTTTATATGAGATGATTTGACGTGATATGATTTGATTTGATTTGATATATTTTTGTATTATATGTATATATTATATTTATTTATTTTTGTATTGTATATTTGTATCGTACTTTTATATATATATGCATATGTGTTTGTTTCATATGATATATATTTATATATATAAGTGTATATATATACATATATTTATATATATAGATATATCATATCATTCAAATCATCATATACATATCATATATTTACCATTTGATTATATATATGATATGATTTGATATGATATGATATGATGGGATGTGATGCGACGTGATATGATATGTATATGTGATATTTTAAATTTGAACAAACAAATCATTACATAAATACACAGTTTTTTTTTAAAAAAAAAGTAATATATATATATATACATATATATATACATATACATTTACATATTCCCAAGAGTTTTCCTCACCAAAGCATTCCCCAACAGCTCTAACCCCCATCCCCCAGGCCTCGAAGAGCGCTCGGAGACCTTGGAGCGTGAGCTGAGTGAAGCGAGGCGCAGGGCCGGGGCCCGTCGTAGCGGGGATGGTGAAGGGGTTGGGGAACAGCTTGCAGTAGGGTAAAATAGCATTTTTTTAGATATCAGTTATCTGTCAGATGTACAATATTAGTAAAATCATCCTGAAGTACTTCATGAAGGAGGTGCCGAAGGAGATGGATTGCGAAAGGGGTGGCCAAGTGGAGAGCGTTGACAAAGCAGCTGACACCAATGATGCCGGATCGGATGAAGCCTCGTTCGAGAGCCCGGAGAAGCCGGGCCGAAGCCCCAAGCGCTGGGGGCCCTGGGTGAGTTCAAATGCTGAGATCACAACCAATGGGGAATTGGTGGTGTAAAAACAGATGTCATTGCAGCGCTGGTGATTGCATGTGATGAGTTCTTTTTTGCTTTGGGGATGAGATGAGCCTTTTGGCTCCTATTGTGATTGCTGTTTCCAACACCTAAAAATCGACTGGAGGAAAACCGATGAAAATCAACCATGCAGTATTTGCCGTCGGTAAAATCTTGAAATAGCTTGGAGGGGTGGCCATGCACTTCTTGTTATGTTTGCCAGGGCTATGCAGCTTGTAGCATCAAACACTGTTAATATTGTCGTGGTTTGGGCAAACCATGGTTTCATTCTACCGTATGTAAGTGGGAAAGCACAAAAAAAATAATACACCTTGTCGATTGTTCCAACCATCAAATGGGATTGTTTCAACCATCTCATGGTCCGCTTTTCCTTGGTAAGGCTGCGTGTCTTGTTCCTAAGCGGTGAGAGGTGGATTCGGCATATATGGATATACAAGGTTAAACGTTGAGCATGTGGCCTGACATCAACCATCTTTCTTACCATGATGTAACATGGACAGTGTTAATTGTTTCACTGTTATACATGTTCAGCTGCCATGCGTTCCAACCAATGTGGTGCCTATGATCTGGACCTGCGTTAAAAAAAGAAGGAGAACAATCGCAAACAAATTTGTCAAGGAAAAAGCACGGAAAACAATGTGGAGAGAATCATCAGATAGAAATTACAAGCAGAAAGCAGGAAAACAGTCCTAAGACCTTCACATGCAGGGTTATGGCAAAAGTTAGCACCTGTAAACCAGGATGCCTAGAAGGGTTCTAAGAGGCCTTCTGCTTCTAAGAGCCTCTAAGTGGCAAAAGTCCATTTTTCAAGTTCTAAGAAAGCCCCCCGGAATCCACCCAGTATTCCCAGTATTGCGTACCCCCACATCATCTCCCCAAGTAGATAGAACATAGATTTTTCAAAGATGTTTCCATTTTAGTTGTTTGTTTTTGAATTTACGTATTCTATCTGCTCCAGGATGATTACAATGTGATGTAGTTTTAGATGTATTGAGCACCTTCTCTGATTGGGTCACTGTTAAGGTTTTCCCTGATATGTTTGACGTTGTTGTTCTTCCAGTATGAAACTTTTTTGCCGCACTGTGTATCGATATGTATTGAAATGTATCATATAGATTCTGGGGTGAAACGAGGGTTTCAATCATTCCAATCAAGATGGTGGCCCCAGATGGTCATATTCGAGCCGATCTCTTGCCGGAGTTTCCTTGTGCATTTTTGGCGAAGAAATAATCTGACAAGGCACTGTGGATTTCCATTGCTTTTTTCGCTGGCCTAGGTTTAAGAAGCACGATTTTGTTGTGTGGAAAGTCTGAAAAAGGCATATAACTCAAGTACATCTTTGGATCATTCAGCTTTAAGATCGGATTACCCAGAAATAATTGCGGAGAGGGTTGCTCAACATTGGTTCATTTTGCTCCTGGATTAACTGTGGTCGATAACAGGTATGACTACTAAAATTAGTCATTTGGCGTCCACCGATTCACAAATATTGTCTGTTTATATTTGGTAATTGCCCTCCAGTAAACTATTGCCGGAGGGTAAGTCACGATCTTTGATGGTTATATCAGCTATATCACACTTCTAATCCCCGAAAGAAAACCTTTGCAAAATCCTTACGAAGTCCCTATCTACTGCTCATTACATCACTAGTTAGGTATATTCCAATGATTTGATGTGTTTTCCCATGAAACAACACCGATTTATCTTCAAAAATAATGAAAATCCCCATGAGTATTCCCATTTTTGGGTTATCCATTTGGGTATGGGTCAAGAATTGGATGGTTTTCTATATTAAGGAACAAGCCAGTCGATGGTCCCCAAGTCTTCAACCAATTTTTCGTTTCAAACCAGAGCATCCTGCACCACCCAGGAGGATCGCTCGAAGTTTCTCCGAAGATGTGACTCCTGCGGGTGTTGGATGGTGTTGGCCTGTGGCCTGGGATCTTCAAGGAGATCATGTCCATGTCACCATGAAAATGTCAAAATGTTTATTGTTTAACGGGATTTCTTGGGAGTTATTTTGCTTATTACATTTTTTAACACATCCATCTAACTGGAATCTTGAATTGTTTCTATTTGTTTGGTGCTAATCAACAAGATGAAGATCAGGTGACGAGGAATGACCTTTGGTCTCGAACTTTTCATGGGCCATGGTTGCCACAGCAACCTGTTAAATTACTGGAAGGCATTCAAAAAATCCGACGCTGCGGATTTAACATGTTCTAAAAAACCAATGAAAAATAGGTTTGATGATTTGAGAATAGGGTAATTAGTTGCTCACCATTTATGAAATTTTGCTAGGGAAAATTGTGATGAAGACACATAGGATTTAGGGGTGCTCCAATTTCAGACAAAACTTGTACCACAAGATGATGCCCGAACCATCAACGGGGGGAGGATGGGGGAGGTATAATTGGACTTCACATGATTCTGCCATACAACAAGAATGATTAGGAAAAAATAGCAAACATGGAAACAATGCCTCGTACTTTAGTGATTTTAACGGTTAATGAGGCATATCACCCTATTGTTTAATATTAAAACATAGTTGTTTCTTCCTGCCTAACCATTTTTCTACTTTGTACAGACTGTATCAGCGGCGTTGAGTTCGATGATTTAGCCGGTTACACATGGAACTGTTGAATTACCGGAGGGCATCGCTTATAATTTCATAGTAAGACTCATATCTACAACGCTGTGCTTGACCTCGACCTCGGCCTTGGCTCCAGCACTGTGTTCGGGAATGTAATGAATGCCAACAAGTGGCAGAGAATAAACGACGCAGCCGAATTCGCACATTGTTCCTGATGTTTTTTCACATCGGCTGCCTCCTTGAACAACACTTAACTCCTGGATTTCCTGGCCCTGCCTTTGAAGCATCTAATCTGAAATTTCGCCACGAAGAGTCTCCAATCCACTTGCCCCACACCATCTTTTGGAGTCCTCAAGGGGGCCCTGGTCTGGCTCATCAGGGTGGCACGCTACGGGACAAAGTCAAACAATTCAGCGCGCTGTACAGTGACCCATGAGTCATCATGTGCGGGGAAGGCGTGGCGGTGCTTTGGTGGTTTCGGCGATTTTCGGCTGGGCAATGAGAAAGTGAAAGCCCAAGAATCCCGGAGGATGATAAATGATAATTCAGTATAAATGGTGAGGATCCTAACTGCAGTATCTGGGGATAGGACAGCCATGGATAGCCATATTCTTTAAATATCATTCATAAGCTATCATCATGTTTGTATGAACTGGACAAGGTTTTTACCAGGATTTGGATTGGTTCGTGGAGTTGATGGTGGTTTCATCCGCTTGTACATATCCAATGGTTCATCGATATTTCTAAGGGTCATTTCACAGCAAACCTTCCAACTTTGCGGTGTCAAGATGATTTCTAGACCTTTTCTCTTGGACCAAGTCTGGGATTCAGTTGCAGCGTTGCACCACCATAAGCAGCTAATGTTGCTGGAGATTCCAACCTGTGGCCCGCACGCGAGGCAGTTCATTTTCGAAGAAGAGCCGCGATGGATCCTGGGTAAAACGCGCTAGCTGTGGCGTTTTTTTAAGTTTGACCAGCTCGAGTTCTGAATCCAGCTCTGTCCTTGAACAGGCATCATCACTGATGGGATTTGTTGGGTATGGCTATCCGGGGAATGGAGGGAGTGGTTCGGAGCTATGTGTACCCATATGTATCCATATTCCTTCGCATATTCCCTCACATATTCCCTATGAACTGGGAGCGATTTGGAGCTACCACATGACAGATGGTCAACGTTGGCTTCCAGGCTCATCAAATGTGGTTCTGCTGGAGGCTTTGACCCAGTCTAGCTCACAATCAATGTGATGGGTGAACCCTGGTGGGTTCAGCATCCAACCCAAGGATCATTATATGAGCATCGGAAGCCAGGATTTTGCAAAACATGAAAACGGTTTCAGTCTAGAGGTAGCAATCTTAAGAGTATAGCAACCCAAAAAAACGATCGAAAAGCAAAATCTTACTAAAATCGTGAACAAATACTTGTCCATTTTTTCTGGGTGGTTACCATGACCATGACCTATTTAGGGCTACAGCATCCCTCACCCCCCCGCCCCGGACCTAGGATCCTCCTGGGGCTGCTGATGGTCATGGTGGTTGGCATGTTCATCGGCTTGCTGCAGCTTGGTGGCCCTGGTTTGTGGGATACATCTTGCCATGAGATATTATTACCCGATTTGCAAGGCTGTTGGGAAATAAAGTGTTCTGTGGCCATGGTCAATGATAGGTCAAGAGGTTCCAGGTCAATGTTTCAAGCCGCAAAAGTCATGAGGAACATTGTGATATTTGCTGGCGGTTGTATCTCAAATCTTGGTTTCATTGGCATCACCCCTCCTTCATTTTTTACATATTTTTACATGGTCAACATTCTCTATTCAATTTGATCCCAGGATTTATGGCCAGTTTAAATCATTTGAATTCATTTCCATGGCTTAACCATGAAGAACCCAGCTTTCCATAGGTTTCCATAGGATCAAAACATCTAAAAACCTTGGTTGCTCATAGGTTTCCATGTGTTTTTCATAGGTTTCCATGGGTTTTCCATCGTTTTTTGGTGGCAAAAAAACAATGGCCATGGCCCACCAAGGCTTGGGCTGGTCATCGGCCTCGCGGGCATCGTCGTCTTCGAGGTGGCGCTGCTGCTGCTGGCGCTCTTCATCTTGTACGACGCCTACGACTTGACCTTCCTCAAGCGCCTTCCTTGGGGATGGGGGCTGGGTGGTGGGATGGCGGAACTGGTTTTTTGGTAGGTTCTATGGGATTTTAAAAAAGGAGTATGGATGACTTATGGATACTATATGAATCTAGGGGTTACTATGGATTATATCGGTTTGTTGTAGGGTAGGATTGATTGCTGTGGACTGTTTACTAGGATTAATATGTTTTGATATGGAAGTGATTAGTTGGATAGGTTTATCGTGGGATGAATTACAGTCATCTGGACTTGATCATATGGGATTGATATAGAAACCGTTTATGGTAGGATTCATCACTATGGATTGATATGGGCTACATTGGGTTACACATGGATTAATTATGGATTGACATGGAAAGAAGCTTATGAATCAATAATATGGGTTAACATGCCATGACATGGATTGAAAGGAGGCAAGACTATGGAATTGATCTGAAGCACCTGGGATTTGCCTTCCAAAAAGTTGAGCGTGAACCAGTCAATACGGTGGATATCTTCGGATATCTTCCTGAAGCAGCCTGGATTCAGCATATTATATAATATATTCATGTGGTTAAAACCATAATAAACCATCCCCCAGTCATCACCATTTTTATGGGTGGTATACAGCATCAAAAATGGGGTGGTTTATGGCATTGCTCTACCAACATTATAATATGTTTAAGTACCAAAGATATCCAAAGATAGGGGGCTGCACCAAGAGAATCTAAATACGGTAAGTTTCGGGAGATATCACCATTGTTTTTTAAGGGTGGAATGGGGCCCTGTTTTTGGGGAGTAGAAAGATGGAATAAAAACCGAGAGGGAAGTGAAAGACTTGGTTTTGAGGTGTTTCCGGGTGATGTGATGTGCTGTTCAAAGCGTTCAACATTTCTTCTGAGCCCCAATGTAAGGTTCCATCTGAGTCAATCTTCCTCATCTAAATGCCTCAACAGAGAAAAACATAGCGCCAGTTTCAAGCTTCCAGATCCATTAATAGATATATAAAAATATGTTGAACATGCGTTCATCTCGAGTTTCTATACACATTCTTTCATGAAAGAGCTCCAGTTTCCATTTTCCAGATTCAAAACCACTATTTCAAAGCACGAATCTCTCAATTTTATCATCCGCGACCAACAGGCAACAATCCTTTCATACTTGCAGGGTTTTGGAGGATAATCCCGCTTTGTAGCCGGTTATTATGTGCTATTAAATGTTGTTGACCAGCTACCAAGGACCCCCAATTAATTTTCAATCATTCCATGTAAATTCATGGCTTATAACATTGCAGCTACTTGGCAGCTACACATCAATTGCCATGAATCTCCCCATGGTTTGCTGCTCAAATCCTTCTGAGTCAACAAACAAGCCCATGAAAACCATGAACATGTTCATGAAAACCACCGTTCAGCACCAAAAAAACAGCATGAAAACCATAAATTTCACCATCAAAAAACCACCTTATTCAACCACCTTATTCAACCACCATCAGCATATGTAATTTTTCCCCAATTTTTCCCATCTCTGGACGTCCACTGACGTCTCGTCTCAGGAAGTCGGGGGCCCAGGACAAGACCGGTTTCGCCTTCATGGTGATGACATGCACGCTGCTGGTGCTGCTCTTCATGGCCGCCATGAGGCGCGCGGTAGTGGAGAACTGCGCGGCGAACTGTGTCATGTGAGATGGGAAGAATGGGAAAATTCGTAGGGAAATGATGGAGATATATGGGACATATATGGAAATATGTGGGAAATATATGGGAAATACATGGGAAATGATGGAAATATATATATATATATGGGATAATCATGGGAGTGGAAGTGCGACAACTGGAATTTGAGCATCCCAAACTGGTATGGCATGACGGGGATACAACGTTGATGGGCTTGTGGATGAGGGCTGGGAATGGTGTTGTGGAATTTTTGACTATTTTTGAGGCGGTAATTTGGGGAAGATGTGAAGCGCTATGCCATGCTTCGAATGAACTGGGTCATATACATCATGTTACCTACCATGTGTCAGGTGGTTTTGAAAGCACCTAACAGCGCATTCGACAGCCCATCCGGGGTCGAACAATAGGAGTTGCTGTCTGGATATTTCAGTGTGTGCCTCAAAGACCTTGAGGAATTCTTGATCAACATGTGAGGTACCATGAACTACCCACCTTGAACCTTTAGTGACCCTTATTTGGGATGGTTCAACCCCCATGTGATCTGAAAACCAACGCGAGCTGAAATTCAGCGCCAGTGCAAGATGGGGCCCCACAGCGTCTTTTTTTGATTTGTCACCGACCCAACCATAGATATATCCACTGCTTCAATCCCAGTTATCCAAGCGAACTTAAGTAGCAACTTAGCCAAGTTAATTTCCAGTTTCGTTGGGGTATGGTGGGTTGAATTAAATCCCTACCTCCATTACTAAACGTACCCCAAAGGCTAAAAACTAGGGTGCACGTTAAATGTTGGGAAATTTCAGACTGGCCAATTTGATTTTTAATTGACCATCTTTCGAAAACAGATTGAACATGAAGGACATTTGAGGTTTCACACCCTAATAATGAAAACTGTTGAAAACTAGTCAACCCCGGGGTGTTTTTATTTAGGGTCTGTCTTTTAGATTCGACAAACATGTTCTTTATATTAAGATGTGTAGCTTAATAATATTGTGGGAAAGCTTCGAAATCCAATTTTTGGCAATATTTTAATTAGATTTTAAAAGGAAAATTACCTGATTTTGAAATAGAAAAGTTTGTTTTTTTATACTCAGGTTTTTAACTGAAAATTAGGGGGAAGTTTCGCAGCCAAATGCTAAATACACCCTAATACTAAAAACTTCTCCAGGTGTTGATTATTTGGGGGGACGGTTTAGTAATAGGGAAAAGGGATTATTTCAAATAATCTTGGTGGTTGAATTCTCACCTAATCCCTTCTCTAGCCGGGTTAATCATGAGTAATGCAACTTTCGTGGGTTATAGCACACCCAAAAAAGATAGAACATTAAATTCTTTTTAAAATACACGTAAATTACTAACAATCTACCTCTATGTGGGATTATAAAATTCAATTTTTCCATTGATTTTTTGGGTTCCAGTGGAGGTATTCTGCCCTGAAGTGGAGTACCCAAAGTCGTTGCGCTGTCTTCAGCATCATTGGCGTGGCCTTGGCCCTGGTGGCCTATGTCTATTCGCGCTTGTGTTGCCAAGAGGACGAGACGTGGCAGCGCTGGTACTGGGTATGTTGATCGGTTTGGATCAACAAAATACCTGGAGAAATCGATAGAAACCCATAGAAATCCATAGGAATCCCATAGGAATCCCATAGGAATCCCATAGAAATCCACAGAAATGATTTATGATATTTCATGATTGTGGATTATTGGGAATACTTGAAATCCTGGTTTTGTTATAACTAGTTATGAAAGTTATGTTAGTTACTAACATTGTATAACTTTTTTCCGGCTTGCCTTCTGTGTCATTCTGCTTCATTATGAAAATGATTTTCTTCTAGCGCAAATGCTGCTGTTAAAATTAATATATGTTGACTTGCACCATGGACACACATGTTTTTTCATGTTCAGAAGCTTTACTTTCAAAAGAACATTGGTAGCTAAGGTGATTTTGCTGTATTGAAACTCATGGAACATGTGAGCAGCAGCTATCTTTTTTTCCAAGCTTGGCGATCGATTTGGCAGGTAGCAGCACAGTGGCTGCTGTCTTGTAAGATAATTCTTGGTGCATGGAACTGGTAACAAAAATATTGTCCATGGGAATGAAGCCGGTGGAGCTTCCAATGTGGCATTTGGCATGGTGCTTCTCCAAGGCATCAATGGTCCACAGGTCAACCAATGTGGTTGCCATGCCCAAAATGACACCCCTAATGGTTTGCACCCACATGTGCATTGCTGTGGTGGCAGCTATGAGCCATTTAGCGATGGAGGGCTGAATGGCAGCCCTCCTTGTTTGGGGTGGCCCAACCAGGTCGCAGGTTGGGCTCCCACCCTACCTCCTCTATGGGGCAAACCCTGCTTTCAACCCAGTGGCACTGTGTGGAAAAAAGGGGTCGTTCCAATGGGCATGGATTCTGTGGCATAAAGTCTTTTCCATGGCTGGTGGCTCAAAGGATTCAGTGGCATCCTCTCTTTGGCTTGGGCTTGGTCACATGGCTGTGGGTGAAAGCTTGTGGGTGGTGCCCATATGTTCTACTGGGAAACCATCACTACATGCATCAATGGAAAACATCTGCCCCAAGGTTTGTTTACCATGATAAGGTGCATGTGTCATTTATGCCAAAAAGTGTTTGTGGGCCTGTGATGCTATCAACATATCATAGACAAAATAAGTCTTTGATGAAAGTTTCCCATAGCTGCAGTGATGATGGGATGGGTCTCTGTCTGTATGTTTAAGGCCTGGAATGGCTGTGGATGATAAAAGGAGAAAATCAACAATGGATATGGTTTGCATCTGAAATTTGGA
>Ga0126342_10011875_pt1 | contig 15552 bp, 17 predicted proteins | sample Cyp1metagenome_FD_92528 | JGI IMG/M metagenome (GOLD analysis project Ga0126342, IMG submission 92528) | Coral microbial communities from Lord Howe Island, Old Settlement Bay, Australia - Cyphastrea 1 metagenome | ecosystem: Host-associated > Invertebrates > Cnidaria > Coral ...
CTGATCCACAAGGGCAAACCATGGAGGCATCAAAGTCCAAAAGGATCAAAAGGCTTGTTGGATCTTGTTGGTAGTCAGTGGATCCATGTATTGTCATTGCAGACAGCATTGACGTTGCGTCCTATTTCTGCTGGTCTTGACTGTCAGGTCAATGCCTGCTCGTGGTGCCAGGCCACGAGACAAGTTTCGGCAAAGGTTTGTGGCCTTGAAGGGTGCAGGTACTGGCAGATAAACATAGATACTGTAAACCCAACTGCTGCTGGATGAAGGATGACTTTTGATGAATCGAGTGAGACTGGATCGTACTGTTGGGGCTCAGATGGCTGGACTTGAGGAGCATGAAGCAGCCACCGAGGGGTGGATATATCAGAACTGCAAAGATTTTGGGGCGGGTGGTATTTTGGGGCGGGTGGTGTTCTGGCCCAGAAAGCTAATCGAACAAAATGAAGCAAGTCAGCCAAGGCTCTGTGCCTGAGTAAAATTGAGTGAGGTATGTTGGATGAGGGGTCAGAACTCAGACAATTCTTCCTAAACACAGATTCTGCTGCAAGACTCATATGCTTCAAAGTAGGCCTATCCAAATGTTTGGGAACTGCCAGGCATGTGCAAGTGGAAGCGCCTCCGCGCATTCACGAGGTGCCTGCCGGTTGAGAATGAGTGAGACACCTTTTCAGGTTGGTTTAATGGCTCAAGATCTCTTTTTCCACCAAGACAGTTAGTGTGTTGCATGGATTCCAAATCTTCCTTGTAGTCAAGGTTTTTTTGATGTTCCCACATTTCGCGATAAAAACCAGACGAACTTCTCTATTGTGCTACTGTTTTCAAGGTACGGTTTGGCTAGGTTTGGTTAGGAATTCAAACACTGCAAAGATTGTTGAAGAGTTGCAGCAGCAAGTATTGCAGAAGCAATGTACCAACAACAGTTGCAGGTGGCCACTGCTCCGAACCACCACTACTTCAACCGCGAATACTCCAACTCCAACTGCAGAAACATCAACAGCATCAACCGGGAGTGTAGCTACATCCACACAAGTGCAAAAACAAAGGACTGCAACAACGCTATCCTCAACAATGCCAGCACATTTCATCGAACGCCTTTTCTTGACAAACTTGGCGCAGCAGGAAAAACTGCTGTAGTCGAACATTATGAGATGGAAAGCATTCTTCGCCAACAGCCTCTGAGAGAATAAGCCGATTTACTTGGTATTTTGCCCCCAACCATCCCCAACACCTTTCACACCTAATAGTCACAACTTCTTGCACCATTATTGGTTGCACATGCAAGTAGGAACCCATTTACAAAGTGCGTCACCGGACATGTTTGCCACCGAGCAAACTTTCAATAGAATCGGTGAAACCTCCTGCAAAGGCGAGCATTTCCCTGAAAAGATTCACATGGAACAAGTGCTTGGCGCAAGAGACTGGTATTTACATTTAGGCTTCAAGGGAAACAGTGAATGACTCCGCAGAAATATGTTTGCAGTGAAGGCGGAGGGAATAGTCAATCCGGTACATCTGCAGCCAAAGGAGCCCCAAACTCCTGCGGAGCTACCACGGCTCTTGGGCGAGGTGCGATGCGGCCAACACATGATTCTCATATGGGGTGAGAACAGATGCACAGTGGCTGGTCGTCAGCTTGAATCTTGATGATTCAACTGGCTCAAGCCATCTCAAGCCACCATCACCAACTGGGCCTCCACAGGATCCAGAGACGCCCAAAACGCCCAAGCGAGTCTCCTTGGCGCTGGGGGACGAGATCAAGTCACCGCGCTCGGAGGACACAAAGCTCGCCATGAGCAATTTTCACACAAACTCTAGACTTTTTTTGCAAAGGTGGAAGCACGAGCACTCAGGAAATCTTTATGAAACAGTAGATTCTCTCCTAATTTTCTTAATCTTGACTTTGATAAAGAATCTGCAGTGAGAACACAGAGGTGGTGAAGTCAGTCTTGCCAATCATCACAAGTTTTGGGGATGAGTCGGACTGTGAGATTTTGCGAGGACTCTCCCGTTAAAATGGGTCAACTTCCCAAGGCCTGTGCCATACATTTGGCCCAGTGTAGTTGTGGTTTGATTTCACAGCCACATTTGACACCACCGATTTGCAATGTGATTTGACAGAAGGATTTCCTTGGCACAGAGTAGAAGGACAGATCATTATTTAGAGTTTAGAATGCGAAAAACAATGTGAGCAAAGAATTCTTGCCAAATGATGGCGTATGTCGACGGTGTTTTGGTAAGTTGAGGAAGGCCAAGAGTCTAGAGTCTGGACAGTCTATATATATATTATATATATATTATGCATGTATGTATGATGTAGATTCATATTGGGAAGTCTGAGACCCCTGGTCCACCCAAGTTTCGAAAGGGCATTGAAGTAACAGGCTATGAAGAACCCAAAGGTCAACCTTTCTCATCCTTTTTCCATGTTTTTCCCATTCTGTGTAGGCTTGCCTTCGCAAGAGCGCTCCAGCCAGCTGAGACCTAAGGCGAAAGGTAACTTTGCAAGGTTCTCTTTCCTGTTGGCTCGTTGGCTATTTCCTGCCTTGCTTAAGCTACGATCCACCCTCCTCCTGACCTGACATGTTATGGCTTTTTGCAGCCCTGAACGGATCAACTTGACAAGACATATTCACGATGTTGAGGTCCCTCCGGTGACCCTGTCATGGCTAAGCTTGAGGAACTATGCGCCGGACTTAGACTTGCTGGGATTGCTGTCTTTAGTGTCCCAGATGGACAGTTTGCAGCTGTTTTCCATTCGGATATCCCAATATTAACAACCGGTCTGCAGTAAAGCCAAGACAAGAAGTCTGCTGGATCAGCACCAGTTAGCATCCACATCTTGCCCAGGTGATGCACAACAACAGATGTCCAGAAGGCCCGAGGTATTCGAGCAGTAGGTTTGATTGTTTCAAGCAATGAATGAATCCCAGTAAATTCATTTGATAATGATAGGAGTAAGCAGTACAAGCGACTGCTTTCTGCTTGATGCACCTTGCCATCAGGATTTGTGGGTAGTTGCTTCATTTCACCAGGGAAGAGTGGCTTTGCAGTAACTGGGGTGCCAAGGTTATAGTCACGCCATGTCAAGCCTGCTCAAGACCCAATAGTTTTCAGAGTTGCATTCCTTGCACATACACTCCACACCCTGGATCTGGTTTGTCGGCCCTGCAGGCAAACCACCATGTATGCAGATCTCCTGCAAAAATACGTCCGATTCTCAGATGGGATTGGGACTCTTGCGTCCAGCTGCCCAGCCGTAAGGGTTATCGGCAACGGATTTTCTGTGTGCTTTCTCTTGCGCTGATTCAAATCATGCAGGTCAATTTAACGATTGATTGAGCATGTTGAGCTTGCATCGAAAATTGTGTGAGCACGGCACGACAGGGCAATCATGGGCAATCTGTATGCACGGTCCTTGAGCCTCTCTGGCCACCGGGCTCTGAGGGCGAGCTTGCGGAGCAGGTGTATGGCACGCGAGAGCAGCTTCAACAGGTGGAGGGCTGATTCGGATGCTGTCGTTTGAAACCGGCTCTACAGCCATGCCACTAAAGAGTAGTAGCAACAAACGATGGTATACGTCCAAAGGGATCCCAGCTCGCAAGAATTAGGAACCAAGTGGAACAAGGCAGCATTCCGGCATTTTGTGGGTAGACTTAGACAATGACGATTTTGTTCTGTCAATGACTCAGAAACTTTAGCGGCTGGGAACGCTCACAGCTGGATCGGCAGCTCTGTTTGTTTTGCCAGATGGCCGCAAGCCCACAGCGGGAGGTGCCCGGGAAAGATTGAACAGTGATTGAATCCTACAGATTCAAGAGCTTTCATTGAACTCGCGGAGTCACGCAGAGGGCATATCTGATTTCCTGCTTGCTGGGTATCAGTCCATCTATCATGAGTAGAGTTCTCAAGGAAATCGCAAAAATGGGTCCCTTGAGGCATCAGTGAGAAAAATAGAAGATGTCAAATCAGGGTTGCTTTGTTCTGCTGCTCTGGTAGCGCATCTGATCTATCAAACGGCATCCAGACATGAAAAGCTTGCTTGATGAGCTGTTAGAAAATGAAGGACACTAGTTCTGACAATTCTAACGAGTTCAATGGCCAATAACCATCAAGAATCAAAGGCATGACTCTTTGGCCTTGTTCAACCTCTCCTAGCCTCTCGCTTTCTTCTGCAGGAGGCCACTGCTTTGACTGAAGATTCCGAGCGCCACTTGCACTAGCGGCACGGCGCCAGCGGCACTTGCCGACCATCGGCGCACCCGGCCATGCAGACGAGAGGAACAAATGGCCGTGAGGGGCATTAGTGACTGATCAGGAGAAACCCTGGATTTTTCATGTTTTCTGCATGTGTTTTTGCCCACAGAGTTGTTGATTACTGAATGTGTCTAGAGCAACATCCCGAAGCTCCAATGCACGGTTGCTGGAAACGTGTCACTTTTCAGCAAAGCTGAAGCGACGCGATGTCCTGCTATTTGAGTTTGCCTGGTCCTGGGGGCAAAACAGTAGATTGACGTTTATTCCGACGCCAGAAAAAATGTGTGTGTGTGTGCAATTATATATACATATATATATATAATAGTGTATATATACATGCATCTTTCATAAAAATCCCGACCCAGGCAGAACTCTGCAGTGAAAGATGTGCTTCTCTCTTTTTTTAGCATGTATCATGTGCACTCTCTGGGGTCACATGCACCCTGAGATTGCTAATCTTTGCACATACTCGTACCATGTTCGGATGTGGAAAAGGCGCTGGTCCGGGGCCCAGCCTGGAGCTGTTATGGAAGCCTCACACAGCTATGGCAGCTATGGGCAAGGCTATGGAGCTCTTGGCATTTCATGCCCCTTTGTGGATGTTCACTGGATGACTCTCGGTTCCAGCTTCAGAGATGGTATAAACTCGTTTCACTCTTCAGTTTGTTTGCAGACAAAGAAACGGGTGAACTTCCAAAAGGCAATGAAGATGGCGAAGTCCTTTGCATGTTGTCAAGCAGATCATGGATTTTCTTCATTCAGGCCATTCAGGCTTACGACATTTCACATCCTTCAAATCAAGCAAATCTAAATTCCTAAGATTTCCTAAGTGTCAAATAGAACCTCAAGACATCTCATTTGGCGTTTCAACGCCACTGGCGCCATGGTGCGGTCAGGCTGGGGCACTTGCTAGGGCCTGCTAGGGTCCTTCGCCAGTTTGAGAGCTTGCCCGGCTTGCCCGGCTTGCCCGGCTTGCCCGGCTTGCCCGGCTTGCCCGGCTTGCCCTTCCCTTTCTGGGAGAACTGGCTGTATTTGTCCTGTGCCAGGAGTGGCAGTTGCTGTTGCCTCAATCGCCTTGGCCCCAAAATTTGCATTGCCATGATATGCCATGAACCTTTTGCACCTCTAGGAGATTTTGTGACCGGCTTGAGGCTTTTCCGCTATGTGTTGCACCACCACCGGAGTTTAAGGAGCGATTGGAAAGTTGCACTTCTCAAAGGTTTTACAAGTCGATCTGGATCAATGAACTGCTGACAAATTGGTAAAAAAAGATAAAAAAAAGTATATCCTGGCACAATATACTGGATGGATTGCAATGGATTGCCTTGTATTGTTTTAACATGTTTTAATTGTTTCACTGCCAACAGAATCCTCACGAAACTGTCAAAAGGATTCAAAAGGGTGGCGAAGAGTGCACTGAAATCATCCGAACTCCCCCGAAACCGTGGAGCACAGGATCTCTCCTGTCCTCCATGGCTTGGACGCCCAGAACAAAGAACAAAGGATGTCCAATGTGTACAGTTTGTCGGGCTGTCCTCATCCAACATATCCAACTCAACCACAAGACTCACGAAACAAGGAGACATCAGCAGAGTTTCTTCATCTTGGAAAGCGCCTGCTTTCCAGCACAAAGCATAGTGCGCCAAGTGGCCAGGTGGTATCCTCCAAAAAAACCGAAGAATCCCCTGTCTCAAGCTCAAGCTTTCCATGCTGCTCGAAGCCCGTGGATGAGTCAAATTTGGGTTGCTATGAGATCATTTGCTCCTAAAATTGGACATCGCTAGATTATGCAGGACTAAGAGTCACCACAAACCCTCGTCCCATTGATGCCCAATGTTTACAAGCAGCTGGACTTGACTGAGCTAAGGGAATACAATGGCCTCAGTGACATGAAGCCAGCATGTTGCTTGTCGATTTAAGAGGCTCTGGTGAGGGTTGTTGGGGCCATGGAAGGGGACGATGTTTCTGTTTCAGAGAAGCAGTCTTCAAGGCCTCAAGTCGAACACATGTGTATATACATACATCATACGTATAGTATATATACACATACACATATATATATATACATATGTATATATATATATTATATACATATGTGTTCCTTTGAGACATGTGTGATTCCCTTGCCTCAACTCACAGTGAATCTGAGGCTTCAAGCTAAATGGAGGTGCTTTGCTTGGGGTGCTGGGAGCAATGCAGGATCAAGAGTGTATCTATCTGTCTCAAATTTGTTCAAGTGTAAGTGTGTCAACTGTGTGTATATATATATATATCTATATATGTTGTATGTTACTGTAAGTCTCAGATGTAACCAGCCCAGCAGATTGAGTTCTTGTTTTGTCATCAACACCCACAAACTAATTTCTTTTTTTCATGCCTGTCCGGCATGAAAAAGACATATCATATATGGGACGCTGAGGCAGGTCATGTCATATTGAGCATGTAGAGGCAACATGTCAGGACGGTACAAGTATATATATACACACTATATTTACATGGTGTTTTAGATTGCGCTGCAGTGTTTGCACAAAGCAGGTTTAGGTAGAAACAAGGAAACTGTTATTGCCCAGAATGGTGTGATTTGCACTGAGACAGCTGGCGTCGGGCATCAAATTGGGGAGGTGATGATCGGCCGCATTCTGTCTATGTCATCGGTGATTGGGGCGGTGTGCTCTATGGTGTGGTCACTTAGCGACCACAGAAGCCCATTGAAATTATCCAAGGTGGTCTAGACGGTCCAGGTGCTTCAAATGAAACGACTTCCGGCAACTGGTCAAAACCTATCAAAACCGTTTTGACAATCAAAGCATTCTGATTAATTAGAACCTCCATGGAAGTCAGCCTCGTTGTCCTTGTTTATGAAACAAGATCCAAGTTGAAACGCAACGTAGTACAGTAGCTGGTACAGTAGTTTGTGGCTTACTATTAGTTTGTGAACCTTTGTTAATGGTCTGCGTTTGAGGAGTGTCGTAGTTCCAACCCAAGTCACCAATGACGTCCTCCAAGGTGGTTCTTGGGTTGCACCTGCCGATCATCGATCATCACAGTTCAAGGCAGCACAAAGATCTGCAGAGCCTTCGAAACCAGTGGAGTGAAGTGCAGATACTAGGATTCAACAATTGCATGTTGGGAGATGTTGGGGCTTTCCAATTCACAAACAGACACTGCACAGGGGCATTCCAGGGCGTTCATCAAGGGCGCCTGGACCTCAATGGCGATGAATCTGCAATTTTTTTCAGGATTCTGCCCCTTTGTCCAGGAGTTTCAAGCTGCCAGACATAATGAACACAATTCCGAATTAGAGTAGAGGATATTCAATGCAGGGAACCACTCAACCATGTTGACATCGTAGAAACAATAGCAACCATACCAAAAGAATGCAAAAGATGTGCATCCGACCGTACTTGCACAGCGTTGTGCCGAGGCAGACGATTTTGCCCAGCATAAGGCAAGATGCTGCAAGGGGATTGAGCAGCCAGCTCTTTTAAGTGGGCACTACTGCAAGTTCTCTTATACAGCCCCAAAGATGCACAACGAGAAGCAACAAGGAAGCGGTTTCATCCGGTTCCAAGATTTTTGGTGTTTTGTTCAGGTTCTATTCGTATTGTTTGTTGGATTGTGTAGTTTTCTTTCAAGATGTGTCCTTTTGACTATTTGCATCTTTGTCATCTATTGTTCCACATTTCAAAGATTTGTTTTTGGAAACAAAATGCATGGTGGATGCAACGAGCTGGTTTGTGGTTTGTGTTCCACCGCGATCGAAGGTAAAAGCAACAAACAGACAGCTTCATCATGAGTATGAGCAAAGCCTTTGTGAAAAGGGATTGAGTGCAAAGTGCAACAGCACGGATCAAAACTTTCCCTCGTGTGTGTGTGTCTTCGTGTGTTGTTAGTCTGAGAGTAGACAAACTCTTGGCGCTCTCGGATGTGCTCCGTCAGCGGGTTGGGTCTTTCCCTGTACCCTTCTGTTCCCTTCCACCTAGTGCCACCTTGGCACATCCCTTGGCACATCCCTTGGCAAATCCCTTAGCACTTAGCACATGCCTTGGCACATCCTTATGCAGTGTCTTACAGTGTCTGAGTGTGTGCCAGGTGGCAGATGCCATGATGGATCACGCAGCATCTGAACTTAGCATTGCCATTGCTCATGTCGGTGGTGGGGTGAATGCACAGCGCTCATCAGCAATTTTGCAAAGTGTCATTTTGTAGATCTTGCATGCTGCAGGCGTTTGCCAGCCAAGTTGGGAATAGTTAACAGCCACAGAGTGTGATTGAACTAGACCAATCAGAGTATGGTTTCCCTTCGATTCTTTGCTTGCGAAACTGTGCCACAACGGTTCGTGACAAGAATGGAATATCCTGAAAAGCCATGCAGACAGAAGCTGGAACCGATTTGTCAGTGGTGTTGTGTCTATGCATCGGTGTTTAGCGGAGGATACAATTTGTAGGAGTGCAAATGTGATCTTCAGTCTGCCTTAAAGCTGTTTAACAAGCAATGGCAGCAAGAACACTTTTCGGCGCAGAAATTGCAAGCACAACTGGAAAGGCTCCTGCTGTGTTGTTTTGACATTTAAGTGGTTGCCTCTTCACAAGCTAGTGCCATATGAATTGCAAACAGGAGCACAACATGTTGCCCAGTTGTTAGTCGGAAACATGAACGCTCCCAGTGCTTCCAGGCAAAGGAAACTCAGTGTCACAAATGTGGCTGCTTGGCAGAAGAAAGACTCCTGCCCGTTGTATTCAGTATTCCCACTATTTCCCACTTACACTCATAAGTTACGCCTTCTTGTGTGGGTAACCGCGCATGTATGGACGCAAACACTATGAAGGTTCAAGCAGACAAAGGCTCACACCGTACACACGATGCACACTTGACAGGGAAAGAGCCCATCAAGACCAATGTGGCAACTGCTTCTCACTAAGGCAATGTGTTTATGGCCGACTCGCTTTTCTGCAGACACTGTGGCTCCAAGCGTGAGGAGAAACAAAACATCACCTGTGACGGGACACTGCACACTGGGGCGTTGTCAAGTGATACAAAGGGCTAATTATATGGTAATATAAAGCAATATAGAGTAGTGTAGTATATACTGTATATATATATATAGTAGATTATAGTAGTATAAAGCCAATGTGCTTCAGCTTTCTTCGGCCCGTGGCTTTCACGATCCTAGAACATGTGTTTGTGTTGACCAGGAGGTGCCAGTGCAGCAAAGTGCCCCGCAGTGCCTTGGTGCAAATGCATCAACAGCAAGTCATGAAATTCGACTGTTGCAAGGATCAGCTCTCCAATCCACATGCTCACCGAAGAGGAACAGGGGCAAATCCTTGTCGAGCGCAAGATTGAGGACCGGAAGTGGACTGGTTGGTGGCTTGATATTCTACCTGGTAGTCCATGCCAGTCGCAGTTTCCTGCTTGAGGGACTAAGCATCACCGGACGGATTTCCATCAAATGGTAGTTGTTCTGTTGGAGAATGTCTACAACGTCCGACGTGCTCTAAGCATCTCTAGATCAGTTTTGCCAATTTTGCCATGCTTTTGAAAGGCTGCAAATGCTTCTGCCTTGAGGTTCATGCAATGGTAGTATGTATCCCTGGTCTATCTACAAAATAAGGGTTCACCAATCGACAGGCATTTCGACAGCTGGCAGCCAATTTAGACGCTCAGGTGGGGATGTCATTCTGCCAGCATCATATGGTTCCTTTGATGGTCAGCAGTTCCCATGGCATGCAGTTGCAGGTCATTGACCAGATCGTTGACGAGCACAATCGAAGGCAGAGCTACCTTGTCGGGCCAAGTCCGGTAAAGTATGATCTACTTCACACTGCTCCATAAAAGGTTGTGCCATGTTGTGCCCATTTCCCTTTCAAACTGGATGTATTGTATACGTGCCATCAGACACACCGGCACATGGATATGAATCAGTTCATCGCGGTGGATAGTCAACAATGTTTGGTATTGCGACCAACATCTTCCAGCAAGTTCTCTGTTGTTCAAAAGTGGAAGCATCCGCTCGGGCCCTGAGTTTCGACACGTTTCGGCTGATTGCACAACATCACATCATCTCTTGACTCTTGAGCATGTTCCTGAAAGGCTTGTTGGCTCCGCAGGTGTCGGAAACGGCAGGGGCCCTAGCAAATGAAACCTTGAACGAGCAAACAAGCTGGAAGCAGCTCACTTCCCTTCATGGATAAGACCGCGAAAATCATGTTTGTTTTCATGTTGTTTATATCATTGAGAAGTCGAATGTACAGTACGCGTCTTCAGCATGCTAATGCGGATTGCCTTTGCATTCTGTTGTTTTCCACAAGGGTTCTGGAGTGTTTGGAGCAATCTGTACTTGCTGACTTACTGGGAGTAGTTTTGCAGACAATCTCCAGCATTTGGATTGAATATGATTGAATGGACTATCATCAAACCATCGGCGCTCAGAACAGATTGGTACATAGATCGACCAAGCTCGGCAGTTGTGCAGATTCAGGCGCAGCCTTAGAAGCCTGTCAACAGGAGCTTGCTCAATGCAAGGAGGGGATAGTGAAAGGGCTGTATGGCATCTACGGTTTGCATTTTGTGTAAACACTACAGGAGGGTGTTTTAAGTCCATACAACAGCTGCCCTGCTGATCCCTGCTGGACCTTGACCTCAAGTGTGACAGATTTTGGCCGTTTTCCGACAGTTCATGGCAGGAGCTGCTTGCCTTGAAAGAGTGCCATGGCTGAAGATTGCTTTGGATCATGGAACCCAACTTTCCATGATTGGTTCATGTCCATTCATTGCGATTCATTTTGGGTCATGACTCATGACTCATTAAAAAGAGGAAAACCATGGAAAACCAAGCTGAGGTGCTCGGATCAAAACCAGTTTGAAAGTGGAATGAAAAGGCCCAAGAGATAACCAGGTACCCACGACGTCGCTCCTAGGCAAGAACTCGCAGATTGCCGGGAGGAGCTGCAGAGGCCGGACCAGCTCGCTGCCAGATGATATTTTTTCTTATAGGATGTTTTAACATTCCCAACTGGATCAGACTTTGTAGCATTTTGGAACCAGTTCTATATGTTCTACATGGTTCTACAGTTCAATCCTTATACTTAATGAACTCGAGTGACCCCTGAATTGCATTGAATTGCTGTCTGGGCCCCTAAGCAATGTGGCTTTGTGTTTTCCTAGGTTTAAAAGTTGATACTACGTTGAGAATCTGGCAGGCTTCGAGAATATTCGACTGCCTTGGAAGAGAGGGATCAAAAGCTATCCGTCGGTGACCTCAAAGGTTGTTTCATTGGGATTTGATATTCTGGTGAATGTCAGTGATGTAGAAGGGATGCTTTATTTTGAAAAATGTTTGTCAGCGGGCCTTCCTTGTGCAGTTTTTACATCTTCTTACTGTAGACTAAGCAGAAGATCCAATCTCACAACGATAGGGGGGAAGAACTGTTTAAACAATCAACTTGGGAAGCGCCCCATTTTTCAAGCAACTCCATGTCATGATGGTTGGTTTGGTCATTTTCTCCCAAGCTTCTCTAATTTTGATGATTTGGCGCCATCATCAAGCCATAACCTGAAGGTGACATCACACAAAAGAGAAAGGAAACTAACAGGATCTGTGGCCCTATGGGTGTAGCGCTGCTTTCTTTAGCCATTGCGGCTGAGATGCATGACCTTGGAGGCTTGAATCCTAACAGGTCCGCTTGTTTCTTCCTTGTTGTTGGCTGAGGCAGCAGTGCACTCATCTGCGCCAATGCTAGATCAGGCACAGCGGGAGAAGGTTTTCAATCTCCGTCGATATATCCTAGCACAGCATGGCAAACAACCGCTCCAAATGCGTAACACATTTTGCTTGCACCAAAACAATCAGGATTTGTCAAAGATTTATTTGTCTTATTTTGTCTTCAAGTCCAAGTCTCTCAACAAACCGACACCAGACAAAGCGTGTCCCATTTTCTTCACAACCACATAAGATAGCAATCGCATTTGTGTTGGTGAGAACTACTGAACTCCTTTCAAAAGCAAACGTGTCATTGTGTGAAAACCAAAGGCTGCTTGGCAAAGCATTTCCAAGGGCCAAGCGTTTCGTAAGGTCCACAGAAAAGTCTCCTTTACCCCGTCGGCTGTGCAGCCAACGCTTCTTGGCAAAGCAAATTACTGTAGAGCTGCAGCACACTCCAACGTTTCCTGCAGAAGTGACTTAGTAGATCGGTGAAGATTTGTGAACTGTTGATTTGTTTCACAGATTTCTCCACCGAGTGGAGGAGTTTCGGGATGACCAAGGATAGCTGCTATAAACCCAGCGGCATCTCGTTTCGCCCAGATGGACTGGGTGGGGTTGAAGACATGACAGGTAGCACAGCCAAGAGTCATCAGTGGTGAGTGGAAAACAACATCGAAGAAATTTGACGAATTTTGGCGGTTTCATGATTCTCTCGCTTCCTTGATACTTTGGGGACTGTTAGAATTAGAACGTATTGAAAGGAACCTTTGGAGGTGCATTTTGAGACAGCGAGCTTGCTTTAAGCTCTGGAAGTTCATTGTTCTTACCGTCCTTTCAGGATACAAATCACGATGGTCTTATTTCACAGGATGAATTTGTAACTTGGCGGAGCAGCCAGAGAGCTTCGAATTGTTTATGGTGCCATCAGTAACCTGCAAACTGTAGTATAGTCAGTAGATGTCAGTAGTATGGTTTATTCACTGTGACCATCTTGTCGTATGAGCCATTCAAGCCTTCATTTGATGGATTTTGCATGGAAAAAGACAATGCACGCGCTTGCAATATCTCAACGTTGTTTCCTCAGCATTTCCATGTGTTTTTCTTGCGTTTATCCGTGACAGAGTCCGCGTTTGTGCTCAGGAAAGTCATCGTGCGGCACGCAGCAACGTTTACATGGCAGATACGACGCTCCATTGCAAGTGGATCTGCCAGGTGGATTGAAATTGTTGCCATGTCTATCAGGTTGGGCAGAACATTGGCAAATAAAATGTGCAGTACATGCGGGCTTGCCCTACTGACCCCGGGCCCTGCGTTGATATGGCAGTGATGTTCCAGGAACAGAGGGCACCCTACGGCAGCTTCAGTAGGCAGCAAGGGTGAGTCTTCGGCGTGGAACATATATTCTGCATAGATGTACCCTCTGGTTATTTAACATAGCCATGGAAAATGACCCATTTATAGATGGTTTACCTATTGAAAATGGTGATTTTCCATGGCTATGTTAAATAACCAGATGGTAATATGATTTAATATGAAATGTTTGTTTTTAGGAGGAATAAGAGTAAGAATGAGGTGTTTGAAATTATTTGAATCTACGATAGGACCATTTTTGAGTCTTCATGGCCTTGGAAACTTCAGGATTCCAGATTCCTTTGCTGCTTTCCCTGAACTTGTCTCTGTGTGATGAAGGGTGTTTGCGCGGCACCGGGCGACCCATTGGCCTAGATCTAGATCCAAGAGGGCATTTGTGTATTTCCTACTGGTTTGAAGCCACGCTTTGAAGAAATATTGAACACATTTCCAGCAGTTGCTGTGCTGTTTAGCTTAATGAATTTGAGAAGCGGTTGCTTTGGGAAGCCGTTCTATTGAGATTATCTTAAGAATTAATGGAGATTTCAAAAACTATGCACAGCGTCCCAAGAGCTCTATCAAGAGCATCCAAAAGCAGGATAAGATTCTTGTCATGGTTGTCATGGTTGTTAAAATCGTCATTCCATCAGTGATTCCATCAGCATACTGTTTGAGCCTTCCTTAGATTTCCTTAGTGGCAGTTTGTGCGCGCCGACAACAGAGTATAAGAGAATCATCACGGTGCCCATGCCGTGGTACAGGCAGCTCAAGCCCTGGTGGAAGGTGTATGGTGCAGCTGCCCAGTCAGGTTGGGCAGTTACCCAAGCAGTCGCAAGTGGCACACAAGTGGCCATGATCGGCATGGAATGATCGATGAGATACTAGATGAGACGAGATAGATATAGACTATAGACATCTATAGACGATGTAGACAGATGGTTTATTTGAGATGATGTGACTCGGCAAGTTTCAAGATCATCCTGCTGTCCCAGCTACGCTGTAGACTTTGACAGGCGACCTACAAGGCTGCCTACCTACCATCTCACCAGGCACCAGTGATGCCGATGCCTGTCCAGGTGCAGTGGGATGGCCCTGCTAAGCTGGCAGATGCTGGCAGTGCAGTAGTACCGTTCGGTTTGTTGCGGGGTTCGCCCAAATTTCCACCAAGATGGCTTGAATATGCTTGAATATGCTGAATCATCTGGCAGGATTCACTCTTTCAGCGCATTGATTCCAATCATGATGGAGTGATCTCAGCGGAAGAAGCAGTAGCCCAGCTGCATTGGCACAGACTGAAAAGAGGTGGACACTCCGCGAGTTTGTCAGCCCCGTATTCCTCAAAAAAAAGGGGTTGGCTTGAAATTTTATCTATACTACAAATCTAATGTAATTATACCAATATATGATATATGTATACATATATATACATGTATTACATTAGATGTATATGTATATTCACGAAAAGCTAACTTGTGCTAGCTGAAGGTACCCTTGCTTTAGCAGGCAATAGTCAGGCAGCAGGACCATTAAATTCTTTGGAACTCATTTTCACAATTTTCATCATTTTCATCATTTTCATCATGTTCATCATCATGTTCATCATCATCATCATCATCATCATCATCGTCGTCACCGTCACCGTCATCGTCATCGTCATCATCATCATCATCGTCATCATCGTCGTCGTCATCGTCATCGTCGTCGCCATCATCATCACCACCATCATCATGATGATCAGCCCCTTTCTTTGTTTGGATCTCAATCCGGTTCTTCCCTCCTTTTCCTTCAGTTGACTAGTACCATCTTGCTACCTTGGCCTCAAGGATATTTTGATATTATATGTATTTATAGATTGTGCACATGTCTTTATATACATATGCATAAATACATATACATATACATATACATATATACATATATACATATATATATACACATACATATATATATATATACATTCGCAAATACATATATATATATATATACACATTTACATATACATATATATATATAGATATGAATGTGTGTAAAGTATATATATATATACACTATATACATCTACTATGTATATGTATATATATATATATATACGTACTATTGATATGTATATATATACACTATATATATGCTATATATATATACTACATATATACTATATATATATACTATATATATATACTATATGTATATACTATATATATATATATACTATATATACACTGTATATATACTATATTTA
>Ga0126342_10011876_pt1 | contig 15551 bp, 14 predicted proteins | sample Cyp1metagenome_FD_92528 | JGI IMG/M metagenome (GOLD analysis project Ga0126342, IMG submission 92528) | Coral microbial communities from Lord Howe Island, Old Settlement Bay, Australia - Cyphastrea 1 metagenome | ecosystem: Host-associated > Invertebrates > Cnidaria > Coral ...
CATGCTGTATATACGGTATATAATGTATATATATATATATAATGTATAACTAGAGCTAGTACTATCCTATGAAGAGCCTAAAGTCACCAGATATAACTGCTTTCTGATGCTCCCCAAACAAAGGATAGTGTTTGGCCAGGTAGATGTCCCCAAGCGGCAGGAGTCCGGGGCAAGTGACTTTTTGGGTTTGCTGTGGCCTGCAGGATGAGGCACCGCAGCGGATGGGTCGAGGATTTTTTCATGGGTCGCAGCTATACCAGCTATACCTTGATAAGAACAGTAGAGTAATTACCCATAGCCACTATATAGTTTAGACATGTTTAGACTCATAGCTTTGGCTAAGAACATCGGTGATCGAATTCAGCTGAAGATCCCTGCCGTGCGTTGCCGTTCTGTGCATAGGCTGCCTGGTCCTGTTGACATCGTTCATTGTGGACGTGGCGACACATTCTATACTATTTGGTGCTTCAACTTTACATGTGTGGATTGGTTTAAGGGAAAATCTACAGGAAACCATGGTTTTTACCATCAAATATAGGGCTTTCCTGTAAATTTTCCCATCATCCAATTCTATGAAAGCACCGAGTTGGGGATGGTTGGAGCCTCATCCTTGGTCAGTCATTGGGGTTGGTCTTCGGCTTTGGTTTGACCACCTCGTTGTGTCGTTGAACACGGGTGGTTTTTTTTGACTCCGCCGAAATTCGAGGCCGATGTCTGAGTACCTGGAAAGTCTAAAGTCAGACTCCAGGGAGCACCGCGATTTTGGTGAAAAGACGTCATGTCGTCATGGGGATTTGCTGGGGATTCAATCCACCACCCTTGCGGGCTTGAGCTTGATTTTTTTGGCATGGCATAGCCATGCATAGCTGTGGTGAGAGATTCGCCGCAGGAAAGCCCTCATTTTGGTTTTGGCCATTTCAAAAACCATCGATTTTCCAAAGGTAGACCGTTCCTCGTTAGTTTTGTGATTAGGGCTGTCAACTCTGAGCCATGAGTTTTGCTCAAGAGGCAGTGAACAGTGAACACCGCAGAAACAGCAACAGAGTAAGAGGACGGCAGTCAGACGAGCATTTCTTGGCCCCAGGATGAGACCGGGTCAAGTATCGATCAAAAATTCCTCAAGTCCCTGGAAATGGCTGGTCGAAGTGTCATGGGGCATGCATAAAGCATAGTTCAAGCTGGAGGGCGGTTTCTTTTGGAAAATGCATTTCATTTATTAACCAACCAGAATCATTGTTACTAGCCAACCTTTGTGTCCTTATCGGGGTTGGCTCCTTCAAACAAGCTGTTTTGCTATGTCCCAACCGATATTCACTAAAAACAAACAACATATTTCGTTCGAAGGTACCACCTTGAAAGAAGGTTTTACCGATTTTAAGGTTGAAACATCATCCAGAGTTCCGCCTAATGATCAAATTCTTAACCCAACAGAATCCATCTTTGCAAGCAGGTGCGTGGAAGTGGGAACTGTCTGTTGTGAGGACCACTAAACAACCAGCAGGATTGGCTTCAATCAACGTTCTGCAGCGCAGCCATTTTTGTTGCATCGCTGCCATGCTTCATGGCAGCCTTCTCGGGCTCAGCCTACTCTGGTGCTTTGCCTCAGCTACTGCCAGCTACTTTCGCATCGATCGATGCGGTGATGCGGTTGATTTTAACCAAGCCACTGAAACAAAGCAAAAAGGTTTTATCCAGTTGGATCATCAAGTTGGATACATCTTCGTTACATCGCCCGCAGCTGATCAGATCTATTTTCAACATTTTGAAAAATTACACGCAGTTGGATCTCAAGATCCCAGATGGCTATGGGTCTTGTGGATTTTGAGAACTGGCCTTTTTTTCCAGTTCTGGATTTTGTTTTCCATTTTTTCTATGAAATCCTTCGCCCCAAACTCCCCAAAGTCAAAAAAACATACTGGTATTGGATGGTATTGGCAGTTTATGGCTGCTACCATGAATCAGCAGAAATCTGAATGGCTTCAAGCCAAATCTACAGCACATTTTCATAGATTTTCATAGAAATCAACATGTCCCACATTTTTATATCAAAAACCATGAGACAAATGAGACAACTCCCGGCAATTTCCCCAAGGGAACTCCACCTTAGAGGTGCCCGGTGTGCAGCTGGCGGCCCTTCAGTAGCGAAGTGGTGCCACGGCGCTTGAGCCAACGCCGAGGGCAGCTGGACTTCAACGACCTGGCGACGCTGGAGGCGCCGCCCTTTCAGCCATAAAGGGATGCCCTGGTGATCCCAGCCAAATGGTATATATATATTATATTATATATGTATATACATATGGATGTATATATATGTATATATATATATATGTATGGATGTATATAAATATATAAATACGATATAGTAAATATATCAATAGTACATAAATCAATGTAACATCAATAGATCAATAGTCTATACTAGTATATCAATCCGGGTAACTTGTAACGACCTCACTGCGACCTGGAAGAATGGTTTATATATGGAGAATCCTCCCCGTATGACCTGTCTTTAAGGTCAGCGGAGTGTTTTGATTTACCCAGTTCAATTGTTCAATATGTCAACAGTAAATTAGTAAACATGTGATCATTAATAGCATCTGACTTCCCGAATGCGCGGCGTCCCATGGTGATTTGTGTTTCAAAGAGGCGGTGCACTGACTTTCCCGATTGGGTGTATGTATAGCATCAATATATCAATAGTAAATCAATAGCATTCCCAAAAAACAAGATTCGCATAAATTTAACAGCCAATTCTGAAAACATGGTCAATTTCTCATCTTTTTTTGGTCTGTTGGGGATTAGGTGGGGTTTACGTGGAATTCTCTTCATTAATCCAAACTGGGGATTGACCCTCAAGGATGGTTACAAGTAGGAACCATTTGGAGACCAAGGGAATGCGTTGAGCTCCAAAAACTTGGAATATTGATTCTAGATGCTGATTGACGGTGACACACACACACACAACTGGGCATTTGAGTAAGTATAAAACACGGGATTTCACCACTGAAACTAAGGAAATGAGGCAAAATGACGCAACCGGAGGGTGAATTCTCACCACTCATGAAAGTCCATCAATTTCATTCAATTTCCTCTTTCTTGTTGGCTAGATTGGCTAGATTGGCTAAGATAGTCCCCTCATCCACGCAACCCGCACTGGTACCTTGATGGGAGTTTCTCCGGGTCATCTCCAGGTGGGGGACGAACTGGATGATCCGGCGAGGCCCTTTGTGCTGAGAGACCTCCAAGGCATCGACGAAGCCCGGAGGGGACGGAAAGGAAGAACTGTGGGGTATGGATCAATACCTATGAAAATACCATTTTGAGTGGGTTATGAAAACATCCATTTTAAGCCAGCTAAATTTTGAGGTGAACAAAAAAGGGGTACTATTGGTTTTGACACACTGCCATGTGAAAGTTGATATTTTTGGATGCCCCACTGTAAAAACTGTGGCTATCCGCTTAGTCAGATTATGCCATTATGAGCGTGGCTGAAGTGCCTGGAATTCCATGCTTTTGCCATCTCCCTTTGGAAAATGGATTTTTGGCAGATTCCAAACGTGGGGGCACCCAATTTTTTTTGGTGCCAGGTATGTTTTTCAAGCACCCATTCTGTTCCAGCGGTTGCCAGTCTAAGTTCCTCAGTGATCATAAGGGAACCCCCCATCCGATTTTTCACAAAATGGGCGTCCCCGTATCGGCATAATCGGCCATTTAAGAATAGATCTTCCATTTTCAATCCCACTTGCCCTTTGGTAAAGTATGGTAAAGTAACATGGCGGTGTAGCTACTGGGTCCCTATGTTAAATCACCTCAGCTGAGGACTATAAGGCTGCCACCGAAAAGGAGGCCTTGCTGCAGGCGCGCATACTTGTATGATGCATTTACAATATATCTATATCGTCTATATCTATATAAATCTACATCTAAATCTAATTCCAAATCTAAATCCAATCTATCTACCTACGCATAGGCATGCCCTTTTTGTTGGTAGGAGTATGTATTTATGATCCGTCATTCGAGGGGATTTACCGATGCACCCAGTTTCTCAATCTCTGAAATTCAACATGGAACCTGACAATTTGGGTCCCGAAGATGATTTTGGTGCGGGTAAAAGGCCCTGGGCCGGTTCCAAGTTGAATTGAGACGTGTATGTATGCGAGACAAGATGATAGAAGTATATGCAGCTGTTTTTTTTGATATATAGACAAATAAATAAATACATACATACATACATAAATAAATAAAAAAACATGAATACATAAATAAATGTATAGAATATATACACCCATGAGGTCTCTTCAACCCATAGAGAACGAGTTTCTCGAGCAAAAATTGGACTTCACCCCAGACCAGCTGGAGGCTGCCAGGGAGATTCCTCTGGAGGTGCGAGTGGGCTATTCCTGGAGTATTGCCCAGAATCGGGGTGAAGGTCCGCAGAAGATGCCGAGACTTGGACGGAAGTGGATTTCGCCAGATTTCAAAGGTTCCAATCTTCGTTCCACTTGGAACAGTTGACGTCTATCTGTTGTTTTGTTGTCAAAAGCCTCTTACCTGTAGATTATTTGGCCAGATCCAAGGTTCTGATGTGTGGAGACATATCAATTGATTTTGGAGGCTTACAACGGACTTGGCTTCATCCATTCTGTGGCCAACATTTGGCCAAAACCTAACACGAACGACCTCACCGGACGGTTTTTTTTAAACTGATCCAACGGACAGTTTATCCTAAAGAATTCAGACCTCCAAATCCAGCATTTTAGCTATTGAAAATGGCCCAGTCGTTGAGTCGTTGATTTACCCAGCTAGAACATGGTGGATCTTTCCAGTCCAAATTGTAGGCTTTCCTGGCTGTTGGGATCCGTAAAATTCGTTCCCCATGACGAGAAACGTTGGACTCGCTTTGAGAGTCCGTCTAAATCAGATAAGCCCATGATGAATTATGATGACTTATGATGAATTATGATGAATTATATTGGGATGATCCAATAATGATGATCATGTATAACAGTATATATCTGGTTGGTGGTTTGGAACATGAATTTTATTTTCCATAATATATGGGATGTCATCCTTCCCATTGACTAATATTTTTCAGGATGGTTAAAACCACCAATCAGTTTTTGTTTTGTGGCTCAATTTACTAGCCTCCAGTTTTTTTTTCCACAGAGCCTGAATAAGAAAAACATGGATTTTCATTGATTACAGGAATGGAATTTACTATCATAGACCCTGATTAGCCTTTACTACCCACTCTTTTCAATGGACATCGAGGCTCGAAGAATACCTTCGCAGTGGAATGTACGAAGGTTGGGCTTCGTGGGCTTCGAGATGGAAGGGTCTACCCCAAAATGACTTGGATTAAATGGGGAACATATGGAAAAATGATGATACATCGATTTTCATTGGATTATGATGAGTTTTTCAATTTCTGGGGTATACCATGGTATACCCAGAAATTGGATGGTGTGAAAAGTGTCGAGATTCTTGCGGTCCCCTTAGTCTTGAAATTTGGCCCATAGGCACATGCGTATGTTGACCAAGAAGATCTTTTCTTCAACAACTCGTAGACTTTGGAAGGCTTACATTTGCAGTGATGGGCTTGGGGTTCAGGAGTATTCAGGAGTTCATGTCTTTAGACATAGCATGTGGATCCATTTCTGGAACCTCCCCGTTGTTTCGCATGTTCCTGCAGCCGCCCGCTTCCAACGTTAAGCATAAGTCATAAGTTGGGTATTGGACAAAAGTGTTGCAAATTGAAATCCCAGTGAACTCTGCACCCAAAATGTCCATCGCTTTCCGCTAATTTTCTCCGTTGACACTTGTTGTTCCAGACCCATTTTTAACCGCATCCGGATCGTAGGTGCCTACGATGGTGACACTTTTTTGGAACCGATCTATGCCTTTGATATGAATCTTCGACTCCCGGGTCTGGAAAATGTAGCCGAGCTCCCAGAAGACACTTGACAGATGATTCTTTGGGGGGCGGATGGGGCGAGGGTAAAGAACAGATGTGGCAAGGTATAGAGCTTTTACGGTGTTTGGGTTGAAACTACTTTCAAATCATCTTGTAATAGTAGGGATGGTCCACATATTCGGATGTTTTGAGGCCACTGAGGCCCTTGGGGCTCTGTCTGAATTCACTCTTGCCGCTTTCCACAACATCGGTGCCTTGTTTCAAGGTGCTTCAGCTAGAACAAGTTTTAGTATCCCCTACAAACCGAAGCGGTTGTTCGTAGATTTAGCATGATTTGGAACAGGAAAGGCCCCTCCCCCATTTTTTGAGGTGGTTTACACGTACAATAAGGTGAAAAAAAAATAATATATATAGATATGTATATATACATCCATCTATATTTGGATCCATCATAAATCCACCATAGCCTAGTAGTTTCGGGCAGGACTGAGGGTTGTCCCGGAATGGTCGTATGAACGTCAGTGGGAAGCTCATTTCTCTGCGCAGACGCAGTGTTTTATGACTCTGGTACATCTGTGGGTTAGCGTGGTCTAAGACGAATTTTTGGAAAAATCAGTCAGAAAAGTGAACCCTCTGCGGACTTCACGCGTTTCGGCCATTTCCACTTTTTTAATCTTTTTCACTTTTTTGGCGAGTCCGGATTTTATAACTTATGTAAACCCTAAATGAAACCCCTAGTAGAAGTATGCGTATATGTTCCATGGGGCCGGGGGATTTTATAGCTTATGTAATTAAACCCTAAATGAAACCCCTGATAGAAGTATGCGTATATGTTCCATGGGGCCGGGGGATTTTATAACGTACGTAAACCGGAAATGAAACCCCTAATAGAAGTATGCGTATATGTTCCATGGGGCCGGGGGATTTTATAACGTACGTAAACCGGAAATGAAACCCCTAATAGATATGCGTATATGTTCCATGGGGCCGGGGGATTTTATAATGTACGTAAACCGGAAATGAAACCCCTAATAGAAGTATGCGTATATGTTCCATGGGGCCGGGGGACTCTATAACTTATGTAAACCCTAAATGAAACCCCTAATAGAAGTATGCGTAGGACGTCACTGTTGTTATGACAAGGAAATCCCCTGGCACTAGATGAAACCAATGGGTTGCTAGCTCCGCTCCTGTGGGTAGTTTTAGAGCAACTTACCGTAGAGGTCCCTTCCTGGCGATTTTCCAGTCCCAGGCGATTTTGACCTGGAACACTTCCGCCTTTTCCCGCGCGGTGACGGTCAGCATGCCCCTGGGACATGCACAACATATCCATAGCCGCCATAGCCAGGATCGTTCCATCCATTCCATCGTGAATCCCGAACTTTGATCCTGACATTTGCTAACTATGTCAGGATCCCCTTAAAAATGCTCTGACATTTTGGATGATTTGGGGATGATTTGGGGTACCACTGGGTGCCATGGCGCCATGGTGGCGCAGGTTGGGTGGTCCCCGCAGTGCCGTGGGCTGGCATAGCCATGGGGCGTCTCTGCAGCTCACGCTGCATGGCAGGTAGGGCTAGGGATGGCAGGGGGCTGGGAGACCACAAGAACACCATGAAAAGGGACGTGATACCCAAGAATTCCAAGAATCACTGGCTTACTGGTTGGTTAACTATGTTTTTATGGATTCTATCCTATTTAAGTGTCCCAAGTCACTGATTGTTTTGTTTGGGATGGGTTGAAACCTGGTGTTATCTACGACCTTGTAGGAACAGTTTTATTGGAAGCTTCACAAAGAAATCCCCTTTGAGATGATGTCAGATGGCCTTTTCCAGTGGTGAATAAGCCAGCAACCAGAGATTTGAACCCCAAAGGATCAGACTTTGGATGCCCAATTTCCGCTAGGTCACCGAAAAGAGGGACCTGGAACACCCGACGTTCCCAAATGGACTTCAATGGGGGGTACATGTCAACATGATATGGGCATTGGTTGTGATATGTCAAATTTGTCCCCCAAGTTGATAAACCCTTTCCAAAACGAAGGTGACGGACGAATTAGTCTTTGGAGACAGTTCATAGTGCCACTCAAAAAGATAGACATGCTTTTCCAGGATGTTCGTTTGATATTTCCATATTTCCATATTTCCATAACTTTATGGGGGTTTCCATAAATGGAGGTATCCCAATAGCTGGATGATCTATAATGGAGAACCCCATTAAAATGGATGATTTAGAGGTACCCCGATTTCAGGAAACCTCCACATACACATACACAAATTTCCCCTTCTGTCCACCAGTCTCCACCTTTTTCCATTTGGTGGGTGCGATCGAAAAAACGACAGCGGGGAAACGCGCAGGAAACGCTGGTTTCTGTACCCACCCGGGGAGTATCCTCCTGGACTTTTGGCACCGAAATGCGATGGGGGAAGGGGTCATAAACAGGTGGATGTGAAAAAAAATAGGGGGATTTGACCATCAAAAACAAGGATTTGACCATTAAGAAAGAGGATGTAATGGGTTTGTCTGAAAATTTAGGCCAAATCCCATGGGTTTGACTGGTCATTTTCTGAACAAAATGTCATAACTGGGGGGGTATAGAGCCCATTTTCAGACCCACGTAGGTTTCAGCGTTTCACAGGGACTTGGGTGAGGTTTCATCCATGATCTTCCTATTCTTTTTCAGGGAACATCTATGCAGCCATCGCCTGGACCGCTGAGCCGAGGCGATGGGCCGGGCGGCGGATTTTCGTTGACCGACTGGATGGAACTGGTCTATCCCAGCCTGCCGGAGGAACACAGGCCGCTGGAGTGTATCGTGGAAGCTGGAGATGTGATTTATGTCACTTGGTGACCGACGTAGCTGGTGGATGCTGGTGGATGTTCATCCCCCCGGTCATATGGAACATGGTGGAAAATCAGAGGTTTTTTGATCCCCGAATCTGGTTTCTCTCTGAACTCTGACCTTGCCTTAGAATGTTTTTCTGGTCACTACATGGCCGCGAAAAAAATCATGACGATGTTGCAGGCATCAGCTCTTCAAAAACAGAGTCCGACATTTCATGCTGGATCTAGTCGCTCTTGGAGATTTGCATCATTTGGCTCCGGGTCAAAATGCCAGATAAATCCAGATAAGATCGAAACATCACAAAACCAAGCTTTTGGTGGTCTGAAAAGGAAGTGGACTAAGTGGACTCTATCTATTCTCAGTTTCCCAAATTTCTTGTCTCCTGATTTCATCAATTTTATGGCTGCCCAGGTCCCAGATGGCTGGTACCATGCAGTTGTGAACCTCGCGGACACCGTGGCGGTGACAGCTGCCATGGGGCCTTGAAGGGGACCACAGAATCCCCATTGAAATGGCTATAGATATGATTTGGGATACCTTAAATATTAAAACGCAGCAAGATTTTATGCGTATATATAATACATATAACATCATATAACATCATTTAACATCATATAACATCATTTAACATCATATAACATCATATAATACTATATAACCATATAACTGTATAAATGTACATGGACCATTCAATCCATAGGCGCCTACCTTAGGCGCCTTTTTACCTCCGGAAGGTGAGTCTCCAAAGCAGGGACCTGGCGCCGGAAGCGCAGCACGCCTTCAAGGGCCTCTCCTTGCAGATGCTCGGTGAGCCATGTTGGGTAGAACTGGGGTGAAGAACTGGGGTAGAACCTATCTGGGTAGGAACTGGGTAGAACTTCTCTGGGTAGAATTGGGGTGACTCCATGCTTGGGATTCGTGACATGGTCGATGAATTCGAAGATGTGGGTGCAATTTGGTGCATGTGGAGTGCATACATGGTGATGGCCCGATGGCATTTTGACAACAGTTGAACCCGCTACCATCCTGGACAGAACCTGCCAGAAGTTGATCAATTTGATGCAAGGAGTTTGTCGGTTTCAGGCTCAAGGCCTCTCAGAAACTCCCTTAATGAAGTTGAACGCAAGGATTAATGAAGTTGAAACTCCTTATTATATATTATGTATATTATACATTATATATAGAATTATATTGTATTTTATAATATTTTATATGTATATATATATATTAAACTATATATATATATATCATATTGTATATATATATATATATATATATCATATTATATTGTATTATAATTTAAAATGTATATATGATATATATATATAGTTATGTATTTTATCTACTATACATATAATATTATATATATTACTATCATCTGCGATTTGGATCCAGGTCATGTTGGCCAGGGCTTTTTTTAGAATCATCTCGCTGCGACCGATGCGAGGATGGTACAAAGTATGTGGCAGGATAGCCCAGAGACCATCGAGGAGAGCTTTTTCCGTACATTTTTTTGGCATTTTTGAAGAATGACATACTATATAATATTATATCATCTATAATGATATGGCATTATACATTCTAAATACATACTGTATATATATATATATATTGAAACATCACCTACTGCACATGTAGTGTAGGGCGTTCAATCCCAACAGCTGCATCTCTGGCACCTTGAGATCACCAAAGTCGCCGTGGAACACGTCGCCTATATATAGGACTTTTATGGCCTCATTGCCAGATCTTTTTCCGATGTCGGTCAGGTTTTTTGGTTGCAGGTCATGTGACGTAGTTCTCCTGTAGAGGAGATCTCTGAAGCTGCGCGGGAATATTTGAGTCGAGGCGCAGAGATTGGTTCACAGTCGTTCTTCCATGTTTTGAGAAGCAAACGACTTTAGTGACCATGTTTTGGCTGCTGATATCTTCCTCATCTTTCAACACGCATGGAAGAGGAAAGGACCTTGTGAATGTAATATGGTAAACGCACACATACACCCCCTTTTTTGGGGCTGGTTTACACAACCCATTTCTGGAAAAGTGAGGATTACTGATTGCTGGGTTTCAAAGAGCTACTGCAAAGGCTGGAGTCGGACCATAGATCTCTACTGTAGGTGGCCCAACTGAGTCATCCTAAAAGGTCAACAAATTCGTCAACAACTTGGTCAACAAATGCAGACTGGGAGATATCACAAGTACATATGGATCATTTATAGGGTCTATGTCTCTATTCGCAGTAGTTTTCGAAGTGTTCTGAGGTCATCAAAAGTTTTCGTATGGCGCCATCCCCACGGACGATTTGAGGTTTGAAGAACGACCTCCATGCACGAAGAGTGCTTTACTATTGCATGGCTGCCAAGTAGACCTGGTGTAGACCTGGTGTAGACCTGGTCCTCCCTGAATCATGGGGGATGCACCATTTTTTTCCATTTTTTGCTAGGGAAACCGATGATAAATCATGGGATTTGAGGGAAGATGATATGGAACCATGGGTCCTAAACGGGCCTAAGAACTCTGATGGTTTCGGGTCTCAAGCACCTTCCCTGTGACGATCTGTCAGAAGTAGGCCAAGTGGGCTATACCGGGATGTCACCATGGCTTGGGGATGAATGAACGTTGGGACATAGGAAGTTGGGTATGCTGCAGAAATACTTCGGACACGCCGCTGACACGCACTAAACATCCCTAAGCCCTTTATGGATCTTTCTGGGCAACTGAGGTTTGATGCAAGTAGATCAGCAAGAGGCAATTGATGCAACTTGACCAATGGGGGTGTCATCCCCACAGGAAGCACCGACAGAGCGACATTTGCAGTGATCCAACTCGTTGGGTCGCTTGCGGAATCAGACGTTTTGCAAGATATGGTATCCCAAAGTACCCTCTGGTTATTTAACATAGCCATGGAAAATGGTTCATTTATAGATGGTTTAGCTATTAAAAATGGTGATTTTCCATGGCTATGTAACAAATAACCAGATGGTATTCCTGAAATCTCATAGAGTCTAGCTCCAATGGCCATCGCTGTGTTTTTGCTGGTGTTTTTGCCACATTTTCAGGCACAAGCCAACCTTGGCCCCTGGCATTTGAGGTGATCCTAGAAGGCATCCGCAAAGACCCGTACCACATTCCACTGCAGTTTGAGTGCCTTGGGATCAGCTGGGTTACCCCGGGGGTTACCGGGTTTCCGGGGGGTTGGGGGTACCTCAAGAAGCACCAGCATTTGACATATTGGCCACTGACATGGCTGAAAAAGCACTGCAACTAATGTATCGAATCAATATATATATATTTAAATATGATTGTGATTATTTTGATTATGACTGATTTATTATTGATTCTTGAGGGCAAGAATTTCAATTACAACTGGGAGGCACATCTGCTGCCCCTGAGGGGGGCCACCAGGGCCTGACTCCGCACCAGCAACCTGGGCTGTTGGGGCAAACAGGTTTTTCGCACGGTTTCTACCAATCAATCAGGTTTTTTGGGTTTGTTTCTTTATTTGCTGTCCTGGTAAATCCATAATATGTAAATCCAAGAATCATGCTTATGTCCTGGTAAATGGATATGTAAATCCAAGAATGAATCGTTTCATGAGTTCTGGACGACCTCCTCTTTTTTGGCAGAATCTGTGATAGAACCCCCTCAAAAAAAACATGCAAAAAGCATCCCAGCCGACTTGGAGGTTTACTGTTGGCTCACCTGTTGCTGGGTTTCCCTGAGGACCTGTGACAACGGTCCAGTTGAACAGGGGTACTATGAAGAAAGTGCTTTTTATCTCTTAAAACATGGGACTTCCCCATTTTTTGAGCCTTCCATGAACCAGAAATTGACCTTCGAGGTTACCGAGATTGACCCATCTAAGGCTTGCCAGTTCTCTGGATCGTCAGTTGAAGGCTGCGGATGACGCGACTGCGGAAGATCTGCGGGAGACCATCAAAATGCTGCTGGCGGAGTGGGTCCCTTGGCGGCTTTTTGACATCCCGCGTCCAGCGAACAACATGTTGCCACTAGGTCCCTGGGGTCTCCAAGGAACCTCAACTGAAGGCCAACTGCAGGAACCAGCACCTTGGCCTTTTTCATAGCGGTCTACCAACATGCTGATGGTTTTTGAGGGTCAACAAGGTTGAAACTCACCAGGTGCTTGATAAGACTTACGAGTCGCATTTTCAAGCCACAACATCACGCATCCTACAACTCTAGTGACCTTGTGACCTCCCTTTCTCATCCTTTCTCCAAAATCTGAAGGAAAGCCTTGTGGATTCTGAATAAATTCCATCGTGCACTGGGGCATGAGAAGCTGGCGGACGGCTATTTCCAGCGCTTGGCCGCTTGGCACCGCGATGTGGATCTGTGCATGTCTTGCGGACATTTTGTGGATCAATGGTGAATCAATGGTGAATAGTGGTTAATCATGGGATATTAATGGTTAATACTCTGATTGGTGGTGACTGGAACCATGGAATTTTCCACGACTTTCCCGTCATATTGGGAATGTCATAATCCCAACTGACTTTCACTCCATCATTTTTCAGAACAACCAGTACTTCGTATTTTTGGATGGAGTTCTCACGATATATTTTTTCGATGACAATTCCCCATCAATTCCCCATCCCCCAGTTGGTTTTAGATTTTTTAAAACCACTTCATGGTGTAACACGGCCTGAGTCTACTGGGACGGATGCCGAATCAGAATCGGTGAATCGGAATTCTTCTCCGAGAAGGCTCAAGCTGTTGGGTAAAAAAAGGTCAACCGCCAGAAAGACAAGATCTGCCTTGTTTTGTTTTGATAAACTATTTCTATTTATATAATTTTATATACTGATTGATTGATATGGATTGATTGGTTTGATTGTTTTGATTGAGGTTTATGACTGAGCAAGCGATGAGCAAGATGGATTATTCACCAGCGATATATATATATATAATACACATATGATATTCGTACAGTATGTACACACATATATTACATATGTAGACAAGGGCACAAAGAACCACGTAGATTTTCTGGATTTGGTTCAAAGTGTCAGCTGAGCACTCAGCTGTGGTGATGTAAAAAATTGTCTACAGGCACTGACACATGTTAGTACCCTGAGGTTTTTACTATCAGTTCGATGTGGTTTTAACCAATGGTTTGCCGAAGATGATCTACAAATTTATGTGGGTTTTCCACGAATCTACGTTAGTTTGCAGGAGGATTCAGGTGGTTTCCAAAGATCCAGCTGACATGTTCCAGAAAAAGTAATCCCAGTTCCGAAGTGGTCACCAAACTACACCCTGGCCTTGTTGCAAGATGTTATAAGCCAAGTTACTTGTTGCAAGGGGCCCCAAAAAATTGGTCAGCCCTGGTCAGCCCCAAAGTCTGTCCATGGGTGATATCTGAGGTGCAGCTGAATGAGCGGGGCATTGATCGATGAGAAAAAATAGTCCTGTGGTGAAGCTAGATCCGAGAGTCACTCAGCAGGGATCACCTATGATCACCTATGATCACCCCATGTTTTGCCCTCTGGTTATGACTAACAGTTCGCCATGGTTTGTAGATGGCCCTAATCGAAATAGATGGTTTACCTATTATAAATGGTGGATCTTTCCATGGCTATGTAACAAATAACCAGATGGTTTGGGTTATCCCCCGATATTGTGGTCTTCCAAGCGGCAAAATAGATGTTCCATGCTCTCAAGCGGTCCTGCTCCACTAAAATGCCATTGGAGTCAGTACCTTCCAAGCAGGTGACTATTCCACTTGGAGCTCTGTTTGGATGTCTGCTTGCTCTTTTTAATGGATAATCTTTGCTTCACTTGAAGATGGACCCCTCTAAGAAATCCCAAACGTGAAAACCTGTTTCCTGATGTTTCCTGTACAAAGGAACTATTTTCCGATTCTACAGCAATGTCGGAGCATCGTGTTCAGCCACAGCAGTTTGGCTCAATTTCCTCCGCAGGATCAGTAGGACGCAGTGTTTCTCAGCAGCATCGATGACATTAGTCTTTCGCCCAAGGTTGCCCTTCAGTGACTGAGCTTTATCCAGGAATGCCCGAGTTGGGTGGCTGGTTGGTGGTTCAAATAGCACAGTTGATCATGACTTTCTCATTCAAGACCATTAAAGTGTCTATATATGTATGTATATATATATCTGGATAAATTATAACGACCTCACTGCGACCTCACTGGAAATCATGGTTAATAAGGGAAATCATTCCCAAACGGCCTTAATTCACGTTAGTGAAATACATTGATTTACCCACACATACACACACACATATATATATTATACATACATATAGATTATATATATATATATATATTATACATATATATATATATTATACATATATATATATATTATACATATATATATATATATTGTACATATATTATACATATATTATACACATATATTATGTACATACATTATATACATATATTATATACAAATATTATATACATATATTATATACATATATTATATACATATATTAAATACATATATTACATACATATATTACATACATATACTATATATATATATATATATTATATACATATACTATATACATATATTATATACATATATTATATACATATATTATATACATACCTTACATATATACATTATATACATACATTACATACATACATTACATACCATACCATACCATACCATACCATACCATACCATACATACATACATACATACATGCATACATGCATACATGCATACATGCATACATGCATACATGCATACATGCATACATGCATACATGCATACATGCATACATGCATACATGCATACA
>Ga0126342_10011877_pt1 | contig 15551 bp, 20 predicted proteins | sample Cyp1metagenome_FD_92528 | JGI IMG/M metagenome (GOLD analysis project Ga0126342, IMG submission 92528) | Coral microbial communities from Lord Howe Island, Old Settlement Bay, Australia - Cyphastrea 1 metagenome | ecosystem: Host-associated > Invertebrates > Cnidaria > Coral ...
CAACACAGGGGCACGGCGAGATTTCGTTCCCTTTCGGCAACCACCCCCCCCCACACCCCCTATTCTCACTTCGTTCGCAAACAGCAACTAGCCAGCTAGCTGGCTTTCGTAATATATATATATATATTATATATATTATATATATATAGAACCAGCAATAGAAAGTGAGAAGGATTCATTACCTGCAATCCAACCAGCAAGGGACATGGACATACTGAAATTCTGCCATCAAAGTCCCACCCCAAACTTTGCCAAAGTCTCCTGCAGCTTTTCCTCTGAGGTCACAGACACACCCAACCTGTGTGCAAAGGTGCCATTCATGGGGCAGAAAATATCAAGTCTGATAATTTTGATCCTCACCCTGATAGACTTGTTGTGTATGTACGGACTCTTTGGCGATCTTGCTCGTGTTGCAGTGTTGCATAATTAAATGACTCATATGACTCATATGACCAACTTATCTGCTTTTGCACAATTTCACTGGTGCATTTTCCGCCCAGTACTGTAGATCAGCCGGCTACTGAAATCTGTACAGCTGCACATGTGCCAAGGGCAACATCTAAATTACCCGAAAGCTGATAACGTCGGCAAACTCAGGATGCAAACAACGTCAACCCCGAGCTCACTTTGATCGCAAGCTGGAACTCATCTGTACAAGTATGTCCGGCGGCTTGTCCAAAGCTGCAGGTTTGTGACCTACTGGGTGACTACACCCCAAGGTTTGAGTGTTGTCCAGGAAAATTGATGGCGACATCGGCAGGTCATATGATCACAGCCACCATTTTTTTCTATGTATTCCCTGCACTTGGGACATTTACGGACACGAAGACCTGGACAAAGCTGGAGTTCATCTCCTTCGAGCGCGAGGCATATCTCCGGTGGCTGGCCAGTGTCCTCCCACTGATATTCGCACAGGAAGCACATCACGGTGTCAAAGCCTGCATGTGAACTGTAGAAACATGTTGTCTGGGACTGCTTCTTCTCACACTACAACAATTGCCTCAACTAATGGCCCTGCCAAAAAGCACCACAACGAAAAAAAGAAGCTACTAAGAGTTGTTTCTGCCGCGCCTATGTAGCCAAGGCCCACGCATTGCGGGCATTCTACTTGAAACTCCGCTGGGTACAGTGGGTTGTTCTGCAGACGTTTTCTCCTTCGGAGACCATCCATGAGGCCTTTGAGTTTCGAGCTGGAACGTTGGCTCAACTGCCAAAGACTGTCGCTCGCATCGCTGGCCATGTCTGCACAGCAAGCTGGCCACAAACAGCGAGCTGGAGCTCTCTTGTAGAGGAAACACTCCTGCAGCTGCTCCTCAGCCCATCGAGCCCAACATCGTTCGCAAGCTGCATGGGCTGCATGGGACGAATGGCCTTCTGCTACATCTTCAGCACCACAAAGTAGGGCCAAAGAAACCTCACTGCATATTGGGCATTTGGGACCTTTGTTTCCACGAGGAATGGAGCATTGTTGCACCAAACGCAACTGATTCTGAAGTTCTTGCGCATAAAGATGTATCGGGCTAAGAAGCTCCGGGCCGACAAAATGTAAAGTCCAGGCACATGTACAATTGCCGTGCCATGGCTCCTCTGGAGCAAATGCAAAGTTTTCCTTGCACCAATGTAGTTGCGCTTCCACTGAAGCTTCCCAGCATTGCTTGCAAGCCGCATGTCCACAAAGACAATATAGCAAGGCATATGTCATGCATTGACAAACTGGACAAACTGGTCCCGGAGCACAAGGAGGAGCATCATGCACCCACCGAGTCGAAAAGCCAGCCAGTTCCGCCTTCACCTTCTCGACATAATGAGTAACCTGGGGAAGCAAAGAACTCTCAAAGCGCATCAGAACATCAGAACAGCCTTCAGGGCAGCCTCTGTAGCCGCAAGGGACATCCAATGTGTAGTTTGCCTCACACCATTTGAGTTTGGGCTCCAAATCTGACAGCCAGCACTCCTCACAAGCTCCGTCACCACAGGACTTGTTCACATAGACCTGGTCTTTTACTTTTTGACATCGAGGACACACCATGTCTACATTGGGCAAGCTGGGCCATGTGTTTCCAGTGTCTATGGCATCTGCCAGGACTCGTGCATGTGAAGAAAGTCGTACCAGGGCTTGAGGTATGTATCTGGAGCATCCTTCAAAAAGGCATGGGACTCGTAGTTGCCACACACTGCGGCAGTGCGGAAGGCAACTAACCACCCAATTCTCCAAACAGCTCTGACAGGCAGCATGACGACAAGCTGAATGGAAGGTGCCAGAAAAAATCTCGAAGAGAAAGGCCTCCTCACTGTGGCAGACTACGCAACCAGGCTTAAAGGACATGTCCGACATGTTGCATGGCGTTGGCTTATCAGTTCATTGTGAGGTCTCCCGGGCTCGATGCAAACTGCGGCACGCGCAATCTTGTTGCCCACAACATGAAAGTTGGATGACCTGTGTCTAAGTCTAACATGCTGAAACATGCTGAATGTTGAGACTCCCATTTGGCGATCAAAAGTTTGCTCTGAACAGAAAGCCGAAAGCCCCGAAAGCCGTGTCAGCCCGCCGAGTCAAAGCATGCCAGTCGGTATCAAAGCTCAAAGCATGTCAGTCTGACAGCAGAGAGTAGTCGATTCGCCCATGCTGCTCTAAGAAGTCAACGTCCTGCGACACTGAAACTGCTTCGTGGGGGACATACAGCGCTTGCTTTGTTCCTTTATGTTGCTCATGCTAATCTCATGCTCATCTGTGGGGGGAGGTAGGCTTTGCCACGCTAGAAGAATGTTAGTACAGTGAGGTTCCAAGGCCGGATAGGCCCAAAGCTCCTTCTCCATTTGTGCCAGGAGCTCCGGTGACGCCAAGCGCAATGGCTGTCGCTCAAGGAAGTTTCTATCCTAACATCTGAAACGAATGGCAGTTGGCAACTGCAAAGGCCCCACATTCGCCAACTGTACAGAATGTGTACCGAATGCAGAGAGTGACTGAAATCCATTGCTGGCTGAAACCTGACGTGTCAACTACCTGTGGCCTATACAAAGCTGGATCATGCTGGATCACCAGGAAGTTCTGTCAACCAGCGCGTTTACAGATGGTTTTACAGGCGTTTCATGTGCTCTAGCCCTGGAAGAGGACCAAAAAGGGAAATATTTCGCACCCCTGTAGTTCTTGACCCCAATATCTACTGACCAATCGATTCTCCGAAAAAAAGATCTCCAGTCTTCTGGCACGATGCAATGGAGATTGCAACATGTTCAGTAACTCAGTACGTCACAAGCAGTCCTTCAGCACCTCTACTCCACTCGCCCGCTGCTCAGCTGTTACATAGCGATGGGAACCCAATACGCCCTGGGCAAACCGGACATATCATTGACAAACTTCTTGCAGCTTCTGCACCAAGGCCTTCAGATCGTACTTTGCTTCAAATTTCAATCCTGCAGCTCCATGTCACGAGTCATCACACTCACAAGACTCACAGCACTCAGATTTGCAAAAAAGCTCCGCCCAAAATTCATCACTGCCAAAGCTCTTCTCTATCGCCAGCCAAAGACAGAGGCAAGAAAATGCAGAAAGAAAAGTTCAGCTGTGTCTCCCAGCCTGCCGGAAACAAATTTTCGAAAACCACCAAGTAGGCAGGCACTCGCTCCTGATCAGGCAATGCGAACTGACACAGGTGTCTGCTGATTTCTTAAGGATGCAGAATAAGCCTGAATAAGCATCTATCCAAACAGCAAGACTACTGGCTTCTTTTCTTGAAAGTAAAATCTCAAGTTCAAACATGTCCGAACCACGATTCACAAGTGGTTCGCCCATGGCAACAACCCTTTCACATTGCAGCGCTCCAAGCCTTTGGAAATTGAAGGCTGTAGAGGCCCATGAAACGAGGCCTCTCTTTGTTGGCATTTTGCAACACATTGACCCTGCATGACCCTGCAAACCGGCCCCCCTTCCATCCCATGCTTGGAGTCAAACAAGAAGGACGACAAGCAACCTGCAACGGTCAATTCACAGGGCAGACAGGTCAACGACCACTATTACCACTATCAACAGCTCAAAGTCAGTCATCTTGCAATGCTGATCTTGGAAAGACTTGGAGTGGGAGTTGCACAGCCGCTTTTTCTCGAAAAGAAATGCGTCTCTGACAAGCAAATCAGCAGTCGTCATGCAACGCAGTACAAAATTGATTGCTGACCTATCTGCCGAAACAGGATTTCCCCGAGAGGCAGCTGTCTTTGGGATCGCACTGCACATTACATGGATGCGTGACACTTCAAAGCTTGCTCTGAGCCGGGCTTCGCATTGGAAGGAGAGATTCATGGAAGGCGGGAGATACCTTTCAGTGAACTGATCGGCCACATCTGCCCGTGAATCACAGCTTCAACAAAAAATCCTAAATAGCACAAGGCATAGGACGGAAGCACAGGCGCCAATGTAAAAGGTGTCCTGGCTGATTTAGGTAACACATCAGTGTTCAATCCTTATATATAATAATAGAATAGATCCTGCCTCCTCCTTGTTCATCGGATTCACGTTGGCTTGGGCAGACTCCCATAGCGCTTCATACCTCAGCAGAATCCAATTGAAACCAGTGGCACAAAAAAAATGGATTGCTGCTTTGTCAAGCCTAGGGTTTCATCTTACAGAATTGCATCAGCACTCAGACTCACTCTAGGCAAAAGGTTTGCAGGTGGCAGCACACACCAAACCAACTTCAGAGTAGGAAACAAAAGCGCTTACAGCACTTCAGACCTCATTCAGGATGTGAAAACAACTCATTTCCGACAAGCTGCACACGCCCATCGCGACGTCCCAGGGCCGAGTTGAGGCAATGGTCACTATGACCCCATGCATCTACCAATGGCACCGCGTCAGCGCGCAAGACCTGGAAAGACGATAGAATGAGGGAAATGGTTCCACAAAACTCCATCATTTGTTGGTGTTTTTTGTCTTAGGGCAATAGATGGCAATAGCACATCTTATCCAGTTGGCCTCAGGTCATATCAGATATCATGCCATCATATGCCATCCGAATCAGCAGTGCCAACTGTGTCATATCTTCTCATCCAAGTGACTGGTAACAGATCTTGTACAGCTTGTCTCACAAGTCCAGCCTATACGAGGCAAGAGTTCCAAACCAGCAGCTGCTATTGTGGACACTTTGACACAACTACACCTATAGGACCTACGTGATGACAATGTCAAATTGACGGTGACACAAAGCTACGCAGCTGCACAGTGTCGAGTCAGAGTGCCCCCACCTGCTGGGCACTCAGAAAACCACTCTCCAGAAAATCGCCCATGTTTTCTCTCATCCACCACCTGAGTGTCCCGGCGACGAGAACTGCCCAGTTCCTATGCGCTGTGACATGCTGGGACAAGGTGTCAGAAATTCTCCAAGCTGCAAAGCAAAGAGGTGGCAACAATTCTCCAAGACCTCGGATGAACCGTTGAACCTTATCTTGTGATATATTGATATACATATAATATAGGTATATAATATAAGATACATATAATATAGATAAATAATGATAAATATATATATATATATATGTATTGTGTGTGTAGTTTATGCAATACCAGTAACAACGAAGGTTCTTTGGGATTTTCCATATGGTTTTTCCAAAGCTGACAAAATAGCAGAGACAATATTAGACCTGCCACAACCATTTGATTGTCTGCTTTCTTTACACGTGCCCTCCACCCACCTTGAATTCAAATTGTTGAAGTCTCCGAAGGGAAAGGAATTGGACTATTGGACCTTATCCTTGTGGCAGTGAAGTCCTCGACCGTCACCTCTTCATGCGTGTGCATATGTATATAAATTATATAATAATATACATGTAAATACAATGTAAATACAGCATTGACACATAGTATGGGTTTCCTTCATGTTGTTGTGCAACCTGACACGTCTTTCACAGATTCTCCATGGCCAGGCACAGCTGCAATGGGTGACTGACCCAATTGCTGCAATTGGACGATGGTGCTCCAAAAGCTGCGAACCAAGACCTGCGTTACAAGGCCGAGTGGAAGATATCAAGGCAAGGCAAGGCCGAGGGATATCAAAGAGCCAGCACTAGACTCACATGGCCTGACGCAAATCAGTGATCAAGTGGGATCGCAAGAGCTTTTGGCACAAGTTCCCTTAACTTGTGATGTGATCATTTGGTCCAGGTGACCTGTCACCATCACCACCAAGCCAAATGACACCATTCAGGATCAAAAGACCGACGGAGACCCAGAGATGTCAGCGATAGAGAATGGACTTGTGACGTTTGGGGCACAAGGAGACGAAACAAACAGGCGAGTCGCAAGGCAGCATGATCAGCATGGCACAAATCTTTGCACCCAAGGTGCATAAAAACAGTGTGCTTCCGACACGCGGATCACATCAGGACAGCAAGCGTTCCAGGCATCGACTGACGAGGCTCCAGCAGCCTGCCGTTGGAAATCCAAAATATGCCAACGGGTCGAAAACAAATAGATACTGCTGTAGGTCGAAAATGGTCAAATGGGTCAAAATTAGCTACAAATGAACGCAAACGTCTGGAAACAAGACTACGAGTTGTCCTGCCAGACTTTCTGAAATCATCTTCAATCGCCTCAAAGCTATCAACACAACGAGAAACAAGGGAAGGATTGCAAGAATAAAGAACATCTCTAGCTGCAAAGGCTGTGGAGATGACCTTAGGCGGTAGAATCCACGGGGTTGTTTCAGGCTTCAGTCATTAAAAAAATTTCCCCCGTCCACATCCTGTCTGGCGCCTGTGCAGTTTGCAGGCGCTCTTGCAACTGATAAAGAAGCCAAGCTGCTCTCTGACAGTAGGCTGCCTGGTACGTGCTACGGCCACCATCTGTCGTGAAATTCACTGAATTCAGGGTTCCTCACCTTTGGATTGTTTGGCAAAAGAAAAACCTGCTAAATCTCTCCAGGCTTCGCACTGCAACTCCATTGACAGAAAATGTTTAGAAGTCTGCGCTTCACATCGCGAAAGTCTGACGCTCTGCGAGTGGAGGTAGGCCGAGTGTTCACCTCGGAACTTTCCGCATCCATCCTCTCAACGTTCACAAGTGTCTCACGTCCTGTGCCTGCATGTGTTCTCTGAGGTGCATATGTGATGGTACCATTAAGGCGCTGGCCTTCCCAGGCATTTACAAAGACCGAGGACGTTGGGCTTAACACAAGCTTCAGCAACCCCCTCGTTGTCTGCTGTGCTATCATGTAGTTTTCACCCTCGACGGTGACATTCTGCAGGTAGGTGCCTATTGAGGCAGCATAACGGGAAAGACCCTTCGTTACTTCGTTTGGATTCACAGAAAAACATAGCTGAGTTGTACCTTTGGCAAACAGCTCAATCAACTGGAACCAAGCTGCCCAGCAATTCCGGCAGGCCAGACACTGCCAAGTAGCCGTGCCCGCCACATGCACGCCGACAGGTCTCAATGCCATCTGCAACAGCTCAGAAAGATGGCAAGGTCTGTATGTGTCGTCTCTTGCCAAAGGTTGCTTTCTGCATTCCACATCCTCAAATCCTAAATTCAGGCTGAAACCAGTTACTAAGCTGTGGGTGGCAGCGGTACTAATGCAATGCCAAAACAAAGCAGTCCACCTCCAGCAATCCGGCTGCACAACGCTTTCAAGCCAGAGGATGCAACATGCAAGGTCGCAGCATCCCCAGATGCAAGGATTGCTCTCATGGTGGCTGCTGCCTTAGCCATCTTATCAAAATTATGAATTGATATCGCTTGCTCACTGAACAACTTACCTCATAATTAACATTAATGAACTATGTACTTCAACGATCTTCAACGGTATCATGGAAGGTTCAAGCTCGAAGGAGAACATGTTCTTGCATGAACAATTCCATGAATGAAACGAGGCTCGCAATGGAAGGCATAAGCGGTGGCCAGCAAAGGCAACAAGCGCTCTTGTTGCATTGTGTAGTCCAGAACGCACATCTCTGAACCATCATCTTTACCTTGCCGAGTTGTGGAGTTCAAGTGCAAGCACATTGCAGCTTGCAATGGGTAAACTCCGCAATTCTAAGCCAAAGAGCTGGTAAAGCCTTGCCGCCGCACTGCAGAATAGCGAATGGCAATTGTGCATGCCATACTCAGGGCATATCCTAACGACAGAAAATTCAGAATAAACACGTGCTGGTAACAAAGCCACATACCTTTCAGAAGCTCGAAAACCCTTCTTTTGCCACTATGCCATCGACCTATCATGAAGCTGGACACAACCCTGACTTTGATGTGAAGTCTCCAAACTTCCGAAGAATGGAATTCTGTAAGATCTGCAACTGTGTAAGTAAATACATCCAAGCTACCTGTGGTGAGAACAATTTCCACTCTCACTCCAGTCATGGCTGAATAAGATGCCTTGGTTTCCCAATGGAAAGGACACATGAACACATCCATACAGAAACAACACACAGAAGTGCACACATCCCTGCTCACTCCACTTCTGTTCACTCACCCCTTCTGCATTTCACCCTTCAATGATAGACAACATCCTAGATGTCACGCTTAACATGGCCCTGGACAGCGAGCTACATGGAACACTGGAGTGTGTCCTTGGTTTTAAGCAAAACCTTGTTTCAAGTACAACTTGTGCCACTTGTATCTTGATTTTCTCACTGGTTGCTGGGGAAGGTGCTGTTCGCCGACCTGCATTTGCTTCGTAACGTCCATCGGAATGCAGGGTGACATGACGCATGGCCATGTGTGTCCGTGGAATCCGAACACGATTGAAACGGCAAAAGCCATTGTCCTGGGCACAGCCATGTCCCCATATGTCCCCATGGGACATGGAAATCGAAATCGAAGGAAATCGGAAATTGTGTGTGGCATGGAGCCATGACGGAGCTCCTGATTATTGTAGCCAATCTTTGGACCGATATCTCCAACCTCCACACCCGGCATTGGCTGGTGCGTCTGCAGGTCACGGATCTGGACCATGAAGTTGTGAATGCCCAAGTCCCGTCCATCCACAATCAAACGTGCATAGACAATGGCATAGTTGGCAGTCCTGACAAACTCTGAACTCTCCACGTTTAAGCAGATCAAACATGGGAAAGGTATGGAAAGGTAGCTTAGATTGGCTCAGATAGCTTGGTAATGCTGGATGTTTGGGGCTTGGTAGCTCCTGCCCATGGCTCCAGGCCACCACTTTGTACCTGCAGCAATCCATCACAGGGCCACAGGGTGAATGGAATATATTGCATATGAATCGTTCAAGTCTTTGCTGCCGAATTGCTGGTCAATGAGGGGCTATGTATCTCAATCTCATCAGAGTCCTTGGCAGAGCTGCAGCCTTCAAAAGTGTTGTGACTTGTTCCATTGACATGCTGACAACAAGCCACAACAAGTTATAGTCCGAATTCCAGCCATCAGAGATTAAATGCTCCTCTGTGCACACTTGAATGCAGATTAAGTTTCTGCAACAAATGTCGCCGTGGTTTCCAAAGCACGCACATTGCTTCCGTGACCTAACTCCGTTTGAGCCTCGGATGGAATCGTCTCCTGAAATCCTGGCTGATAACAATGAGTAAGACCTTCCTTCGTGGTCAATAATGTCGACAAACCTACACACTTCCGAAAGAACGTGAATGGTTTGTGTCAGTTTGAGAGCCACGCATAGCAGCCAATGATCTCCCATCCTTCTGCTCGAGGCAACCAGTGGGCCTGCTGCTCATCACTGAAAGTTGCTCGAATATTGGGAATGAACATCAATGACCTTGGCCAATGGCTCACCGGGAACAAGAACAACAAAAGGGCACCCCCAGATTCCAAGAGCACCCTGCAAGTCCTTTCTGCCATGAGCCAAGCGACTGCAAATCAGTCCCAAGCATATCATGCACTGCTGCCCGAAGCTCTGAGACACGGTGCCCGTGAGTCTTGGAGAGTTCCAGCAAACGACCTGAACCAGTGGGCTCTGGTAGCTGGGCCGTGTGTATATTGATAAATATACATATACATATACATATACATATACATATATATATATATATATATATTATTGTATTATTTATATTATTATTATCATTATTATTATTGTTATTATCATTATTATAATCATTATTATTATTATCATTATTATCATTATTATTATATATATATATATATACATGTGACCATGTGTAACCATTTAAATTTATATAGAGATAAGGTGTCAAACACAAAGGGCACTCGATCTCCACATACAAAACTGTCGAATGGAATGATCACTCATGAGAGAATCTGCGGCAGACCAAACGGCGACCTATCTGACGAGGCAGGTATTCTTCAGGGATTGGCCTTCTCCAAGATTCGCCCTGCCCCCTGCCCTTGTCAAGTCCGGAATTCTTAAAGTGGAGGGCTGATGACCCCCCCTGTTTTAAATTCAAGTTTTAAAGGTTAGTTTAAAATAGATTTGAAGGAGAAAACATTAGTTGTGAAACCTGCGGCTCGGTACCTGGGGGGGGGAGAAAGAAACTAACTATGGAAAAAAAGGTTTGTTTCCAGCCCAAAAAACAAACGTTTTAAACTAGAAACGTTTTCGCTCGGAAAAGGTTTGTTTTGAGACGAAAAATAAAGGTTTTCAACCAGGGTTAGAATTCTGCCCCGAAAACAAAGGTTTCAAAACTAAAGTTTCACCGCTCGGAAACTAACCTTTCGGGCCGGGGCCGTGGAGTTAGTTAGTTTTTGGGGGGAAGGGGGGGAAGGGGTTGAAGGATCGTTGCGAAAGGACACGGATACATCAAGCACGACAGGGACATGCCGGGAAACGAACAGAGGACATTGTTAAAGCGAATCTTGCTTGGTTGCTGAGGGGTGCTGAGGCTTCAGCGGAGCAGCGTGCGGAAACCTTTTTTTTGCAGACCGCACAGTATGGCAAAGATGTTCGCAGGCATCACCGCGCAGAGGCATTGATGTCAAAAAAACACCACTAGTAGGGCGAACGGAAGTCAGTGAGGACGTGTGACATCTGGGTACTGTGGGCTAGCCTCTGCGCGCGTACTCTACAACGGCACGCCGTCCGGCGTACCATGCGCCATTCCACTGCAAGGCTGCAGCTGCCCCAGCCGGCTCTTGGTAGTGGGCGGTCGCTGTCGCACGGTCACCCTTCGGACGAACCTGGGAAGCCGTTGGCAAGGAAAACACAAGGGAAAAACTTGGCAAGCAAAACAAACGGGGAGGCAGAGAGAAGAGGGGTGGACAACAAACGCAGCCAAGCAGCGTCAACTTTCGCAATGGGTCCAGCAAGCGCAAAGTCGACGCGGAGCTTCTCCATGTCAACGTTCGCAGGGAGGTTGCCCACAAAGATTGCCCGTCGACCTGCAGGCACGGGAAGACGGGGGAACAAAGCGCAACGCAAACGTGCACCGATAGCAGCACACCAACGTGCAGTTGGACAATCTACATCACTCGCGCCTGGAGATCGATTGCGGTCGGGAACTTCAGCGGCAGGAGTTGCGGCAGGTCCTGGTCAGCAGCGGGGGACATGGCAGGAAATGTAAGAACATCTGCGACAAGCAGCATCACTGGATTAAGCCTCGGGTAAAACCATAGCCATCTGCATTATTTCTGTAGATGTCGCTGCAACCGTAGACCACGCCCAAAATTCCAATTTTGAGTGGTGATGTTTTGGAATCAGAAGAGAAAAGCTACGGCTGCTAATACGTGAAGCGAACCTGGGCCTAAAGGCGTCAGGGTTTTCAAAAGGGGAAGAAAAGCTACGATTGCTGATACGTGATTGAACCTAACAGCAGGGCACCCAAAAAATTCCTCGGAAGGTCCTGCAGGCAGCACGGCCAAAGGCTTTGCACCGGAAGGCGCGGGGCTGGGAGTGCGAAGTGCTTGGAACAGGTCGGCGTGCAGCAGGCGATAGTGCGTTGGTCCTGCATCGAAAGAGAAGTGTGAAGAAAAGTAAAAGGGGATACTGCCATATACTGCAACAGAACGGCTAAGATAGAAACAGAGTTCCAACTGATGAGTTGTGAACATGGTAGAATGGCATGAAATCGGCGCGGCAAAAACACAAGTCGAACTGCTGAGGTGTGAACATGGTGGAATGGCATGCGGGAAAATTAAACCGATAGTGCAATTAGTAGGCATGCAGCATGATATCAGTGTGCAATAGAAACGTCGACGTGGAACCACAACAGACCGCGCAACCAACCGCCGCCTACCCAAGCGGCTCGTTCGTCGTAGCTCGCAAGCGTGTCGCTTCCGAGCTGCACGTACCCATCCATGCAGACGGCGTGCACCGTCCGCGAGAGCACCTGACCATCTCAAGGGCAGCGGCAGGAAAGAGTCTAAGGAAATGATTTTGCGCGGCTAGCAGCAACCCAGCGCCTCCGAGGAATTGGGGGTGTTGTAGAGAACCTTCTTGCCCAGCAGGTGCCCGTACTCGGCAGCCATTGCAAAGGTGAGCGGAGAAGAGACGCAAAACAACAGCTGGCGACAAAACGGCTACAGGCGTGTGAGCACAAGGTTGGATAAGTGACGTGAATGCAGCAACGCAAGTACCATGCGGTGACAAGTAATTTAATACCAGTTTGAATCGAAGCAGCACAAAGGTTTCCATGGGTGCCATTCAATTGTACGGCATGATCCGAGGCCGCTTTTTGCATCGGTGGGAAGAGCGTCAACGGGATGAACTATTGTTCACGGACATCTCAGTCTTGCGGCAGCTCAGCTGGAGGTGGCATGGGTGGCAACATCCCGGATCCCATGGAACTGAACTGGAGAGAGGCAGGCGGCTCAACACGAGGACGTTTGGCCACAGCTTCTAGAGGCGTGACGTCATCGTTTGCCCAAGGTGCTCCCAATGGAGGATGGTCTTGAAAGACCAAGCGCAGCTCGCGCAAGAGGGCGCGGGCAGTAGCGACTTTGGTGTCCGCATGTTCCATCGCACTTTGCGGCACGTTGGCACTGGCAAGGTCTTTTGCGACGTTCTGGTTGCTGGGCCACTGGATATGCATGGGCGGCTGCGGCGTTGCAGCATTCACCACAAGGTTGCAAGCATCATGTGTACTGAATTGGGGGGCCGTTGCTGTGGGCGCTGCATTGAGGTGACCCGATAAGGGAAACCGACAAACCTTGGTGATTTTTGGCCCTCGGGCATTTTCTGTGACAACTAGGGCTTGGAACAGCGTCAAAGTCGACAGGGCCGCATTTTGCATCTTGCTGACCCGACGGGCAAGGGCTTCGGGAAGGGCGCGCCAAAGCGCATGGATCTCTGTCAAGCCAACAACGGTCTTTTTGCTAGTAAGAATGGTAGCAACAGCTGTCACGAAGGCAGCAGTGTCCGCAGCGACCATTGGCGCGATGCGCTCAGAAGCAAGCACGGCAACTTCGGAGAAGGTGATTCCAAGCGCATTTGCCGGCTGCGGCGGCAGCATGGGAGTCGTGTCCTGTGGGGACGGTGCTGGAGCAGCAACGTAGGAGTGCCCAGACAAAGTCTGGAAATGGGGCCGCTGCAGGTCAAGGAAATCAAGAATGGAAGCTGCTACCCGCAGGTCTGCAGCAGCAATAGAGTTGCGAACATCTGGCACGGCGTCCTGCGCCAACCGAGCTGCATGCCGATGAAAAAATTGCTCCAAAAAGCATTGGGGCAGAGCATAGCGCACAACTTTGGTTTTCTTCTTAGATAGGAATGCTGCACGCGCTCGATCTCCGGCTGCAGTGGCGAGCAATTGTTGTTCCACAAGGTCGTCATACCACTTTTGAAAGCTGTCCGTGTCTTCCACTGGAACCCGAACGAAGCCAGTGAACTTTTCCAACAGCACCTCCACAGCATCCGAACGAAAGTGCTGCCACATCGCGGCGAAACCTACAGGGGGGCAGGGGCGAGAACCTTAAGCAAAGAAAGAAGAAACAAAAACGCTAACAACTTCAGAGCGCCAAGGCACAAGCAGCGGCATAGCCATAGACAGCATCCTTGTCGAGATCCATGGGGAACTCTTCTAGGTGGTTAACCTGCGGCGGCAGCATGAAGGAGTCCAACCTGTTATCAATGCCGAGTTCATCTCCATGGAAGAAGCATTTGTGCTTATCTTCCAAATGACCAGCCATGTAGATCACAAGCAAGGGCTTTTCCAATGTGAACTCCTTGTTGTAATCCTGGACATCATGGCTGTTGTCGTCCCTGTCCCAAAGTTTGCAAAGTGTTGTTGCGGGGAAAGCGCCAGAGGCATTACTAGCAGAAGCCATGAATTTTTTGCATTCGTGGAGCACCACAAAACCACGAGCTTCATTTTCGGGCGAAGACATGGAGTGGCACCAAGCGACTGCCGAGCCATCATCGCAAATAGTCTTCACATTGGGCGCGCCAGGCTTCAGCGGCATGTCCGGTGTGGCACCATGTTGTTTCCATTTTTTCAAAGCTTCATTGTACACTGCTTCATAATGTTCCTGCAGTTGGGACCTGCGGAGCTTCAAAATCTCTTTGATGAAGTTCACGACCAAAGACTTGCCGTCGCCAGACTTCCCGAGCTGAAGTTTCCAAGAAAGAGCTGGCACGTCAAGCAACTGGGTGTAGAGCGCAACGACCTTGGGCATCTCGAACGAAGCGAGCGAATGAAGAGCCATGTAGTTCGCTCCTAGGGGGCTGGACAAAGCCTTGCCCCGGCTCAGACAAAAGGCCCACACATGAGGCGAATGGGCAGCAAGCACATCATCTGGGAAGGGGACTGCAAGCGCAGCTGCAGATCTTGCATCCGTCTCACGTTCATCCAAAGTGTAAGACACCTGTGGGCCGCACTTCTCCCCGCCAGGTTTTCAGTGGTTGGGCGGTGCGCGGAGATGCATCGCCGCCATGGTGTTAGCTATAGGGGCCTACGAGACGCAGAGCCGCAGTGCTGCACGGGTAAAATAGAAGCTTCGAGCGGACATGTGCTTGTGTCATGACTCATGACTTTGTCACCAGCAGTGCTAATGTGAACAAACATTCACTTCACACCAGGTTAACCGCACAAAAGATGAAAGCACACTGCTGCAAAGACAAACATGGCGCTATCCAGTGTCCAGAACCAAAGGCTCTGCAAGCAAATGATAATGAAGGTTTGATTTGATGCTGTGGGAACCCCATGAAGTGCAACAACAACCAACAACCAACAACAACCAACAACAACCAACAACCAACAACAACCAACAACCAACAACAACCAACAACCAACAACAACAACCAACAACAACCAACAACATCCAACAACATCCAACCACCAACAACAACAACAACAGCACAGTAGCGATGAGCTGCCGTGTCAGTTGCACGAGTTTCAACATGTAAACACACATTTTCCGTCCGTATGGCGAAAAACAAACAAAAAACTGTTTTTCAAAAAGGTTTGTTTCCAACAACAACCAACAACCAACAACAACCAACAACCAACAACCAACAACCAACAACAACCAACAACAACCAACAACCAACAACAACCAACAACAACCAACAACAACCAACAACCAACAACAACCAACAACAACCAACAACCAACAACAACCAACAACCAACAACAACAACAACAACCAACAACAACCAACAACATCCAACAACATCCAACAACATCCAACAACATCCAAC
>Ga0126342_10011878_pt1 | contig 15551 bp, 15 predicted proteins | sample Cyp1metagenome_FD_92528 | JGI IMG/M metagenome (GOLD analysis project Ga0126342, IMG submission 92528) | Coral microbial communities from Lord Howe Island, Old Settlement Bay, Australia - Cyphastrea 1 metagenome | ecosystem: Host-associated > Invertebrates > Cnidaria > Coral ...
GGCAACCCACAGCCTGGAAACCCCCAGGATGCCCATCACAGGCTGTTCGTAACCGTGTATGTTGGCAACCTACAGCCTGGAAAACCCCGGAGGGCCCATCATAGGCTGTTCGTAACCGTGTATGTTGGCAACCCACAGCCTGGAAACCCCCAGGATGCCCATCACAGGCTGTTCGTAACCGTGTATGTTGGCAACCTACAGCCTGGAAAACCCCGGGGTGCCCATCATAGGCTGTTCGTAACCGTGTATGTTGGCAACCTACAGCCATCTACAGCCTGGAAACCCCCAGGATGCCCATCATATGCTGTTCGTAACCGTGTATGTTGGCAACCTACAGCCTGGAAAACCCCAGGATGCCCATCATATGCTGTTCGTAACCGTGTATGTTGGCAACCTACAGCCTGGGAAAACCCCAGGATGCTTATCATATGCTGTTCGTAACCGTGTATGTTGGCAACCTATAGCCTGGAAACCCCTTAGATGTCAATTGTATGGCTTTCATAGCCGTGTTCGTTGGCAACCTACACGTACAGCCTGGGAAGCCGCCTGGGAAGCAGCCAAAATGCCCAGCGTATGATGTTGGCAACCCACAGCCGGGGAAGCCCCAAGATGCCCACCAGATCCAAGAGCTTTGCTCGAAAATCCAAATTCAACAACTCGGATGTCGCAATGATGTTAATCTGGTTGTAGTTATGTAGTGTGCCTACGTGGGTGGACTGTTTTAGTGCAACAACTTTTTGATTGTGAGTATGATGTTTGGACGTATTGCTCCAAGAGTTTGGAAGTGGCACATCGGAGCTATTGAAAGCGTTCACTGCGTCCACTCTCCAAGTTGAAATGTCCTGCACCAGAACAAATTGGGTTTGGTTTTTGAAGTTGTGCCTGGGAAAGCAAGAGGCCTCTGCTCCAGTTCTCTGATATATTATTGGGAGGCTCTGCCCGACAATACAATTTGTAAGTGACATGCCGAACATATCGACAAGTTCTACTGCAACAAGTTCGGTGGTGTGGTCCCCTACAATAATTCCGGCATGATGGCATGATGTGTCTATATTCTGCAAGTGCTCCACTCGAACAATCAATGCGGACATGGCGTGTCCAAGACAGAGTTGAATGATTTGAAGGTCCTACATGAGCGGATGGTGCTAGTGGGGCGTTCTCCGTATATACTTGGATCAGGTGGCTTTCAGTTAGTGGAGTGCAAGGTGCTAACCTCCAAATATCTTCAAATAAAATCGACGTTGCAAAGCAACGATGCTTTACCTTATTTTTTGGAAGATTCTACCCAGACAATCTCGACTCTGTGACTTGAAATTCACATTCTCTCTATCCTAGTAATTTGGATGTGGTCTGACTAATTGTTGGCAGGTCGCAAGCGTATATATACACACAATAGCAGGGGCCATTTCCATGTTGCGCGTCTATACTAAAAGTATGTTTGGAGGCTTCAACTCAACGTGGATCAACGTGGCATGTCAAATTTACTTGAAGGCTTGCTCCAAATAAATTGTTGCTGAAGATTTAAGAAGTTCTACTGCAACTCTTTGGACATGGTGTGCCTGCAAATATGCGGGAAACGCGGGAAACAGGTCCAGAAAGAGTGGGTGGTGTGCGCTTGAAAGCATTGACTTTATTTTGCATTTGAGTACGGTATAGCTTGACAGCTTCAAAACTGACAACGACTGTACATAGTGTGGGCGGTGGACTTGCATCTAGCTTATCTCCTCGTTGCTCAATAATGAATCACAGGAACACCTTTCACAATCATGCTGCTATATGTTACTTAACATTGGTGTCCTGAATAGCTTGGTGACTTGACGCTATGACATGCCACTGCAGTCATTCAAGTCAAGTCACCAGCTCCATCTGCAAGCGCAACACCTCCTGTGTATGACTCTGGCTTCAGCTCTGCTTCAAATGATATGCTTTTCTAATTTGATTCTCAGTCGTCCTTGCGTTTGCTGACATGCCAATCTATGGCTCATTGCCATCCCGTTGCATTACGGGCCACCCACGGCTTTGGACAATGGCAAACAAGGACCTCATGTCGGCAAAAATGGCTCCTGCTGCTGGTTCTTTGCCTGCATCTGGAAGTAAGTTGCTTCAGATTGCGCCTCGATCCTTAGCAGATTTAGCATGCTTTAGCCACTTTACCCCCCGGATGGCGTGCCCTGTACATGCATACAGAAATGCAAAGAATGGGTGCTGCTTGCCTCAGCAAGTTTGCGATGCAATATTGTTTCATCACGTTTCGTCCACAATACCTCCACATCACAGATCCTCTTCAGATTGCAACCGAGGCTCAATCCAGGGTTCACCTCTTTAGGTTTCTGCGTGCCTTGTCACAAGACACAATATACACCATGGATTAAAAGGCCTTGGAGGACTCCTCCCAGCTCAGTACCTTCGCCACCCTTTGCCAGCACTAAGCCCAATATCTTCAACGTATACCTATGTATACCTCTTCACAAGCATCTTCAGCCTCTCAGTCAAGCATCAATCAAGCTGCAGGCACTAATGTCCAAAAGTCTTCATCTTTTGTGCCAGCTAAACTCAGACCATGTGAAACTGTAGTTGGTGGGAAAAGCGAACCTTTGGATCCAACCAAATGGAATTTTGAGGACCCAAGACTTACTGTACCTTGCCCTAAAAGTTCACCTCTGCACCACTGCGAAACCTCAATCCCGACCCACGGTTCAAACTTGAAAATCTTGGGAACTTTTAGAACCCCTTCCTCGGAGCTCTTTGTAGAGATGCGGGCGTGCTTCTAGCAAAAAGAACATCAACATGTTTAATTTGGCCGCAGCATCCTGGCAATCTTAAACAGCTACAAGAATGAAGGCTTCCACCGCGCCTTGCATAATAATCGTAACGTTTCAGTTGCACTTGCTATATCATTGGTAAATGCACGCCCACACACCTCATTTCTCCCAACATCACTTTTGGGTTTTCGAGGTCTCAAGTTTTGTGAATTTTGAAGTAGGTTTTTAGAGTTTGGGTAATTATTTAGGTGGTAGAGTCCGCCCTTGATCTTTCCAGGCCTTTGAAGGTTTAGGGCTTGGGGCTTAGGGTTTTGGAGTTTTGGGGTTTTAGATTTTATATGATTTTATATCGTTTCATGTTGTCAGGGTTCAAAATGAGTCGCGCAATGACGCCCTGGTCCCCTACAGTAGGTACAGTATGGTACAGTATATGAGCTTTTTACGCATGCTTAGTATATACTTGCACATTTGGATGAAGTCCTTGGGTGTCGGGCCAAGCAGCCCGCAAAATCTTACAAGAAGTCCCCGTTGTCCCACTTTGCATCTCCAACTCCAAGGGTTTTCTATGGTTTTCTGTTGTGTTCGTGCCCAATGTATGTGTGCCTGGCACGAAGAGGCACCGGCACCTGATAAAGAAAAGAATAACTCCTTGGCTGGCCCTTTGGTGCCTTTGGAATGTGAGTGAAGAGAAAGAACCAACTGAGAGGCCCAAATTCTCCAAGGTTGCATTTACCCCCAACATACATCTCGCTTGTCCCAGAATGTCCCAGATGTATCTGGGATTTTCTGAGATATCAAATATCATCGACTGGATGGGGCTTCAGCTTGCTAGGGCCGCTGGGGTCGTACCCCAAAACCTCAAATCTTTACAGAGTTTTCAACACCCAGAACCTTCCAGAACCTGGTGCCACGCAGTGGTGGGTCAAGCGGGTGTCTTTAATCAGAGACCGGGACTCTGCAACAATAAAATTGGAATTTTGTGAAAATGAAACACGCCCGCCTTCATTTTAGAATCTGGCCAAAAAGCTCAGCACGGTTGCAGAGAGTTCAAAACTGTTTGAACAGAAGCAGCCGGGAATACCTCCAGTCTGTGGAATGTGGTATGTTGCCTTTTCTGGTTCCGCTTTCAAAGCGCACACCTTTTTGTTGACCGATTACACCATTCGGGTGGGCCATACATATTGGTTCACCTCAAATGCCTGCAGAAACATCAGAAACGTATCTTTCATCTCTTCATACTCCTAGTTATCGTTTTTGGGGCGTGATATCATGCAAAACATGACATGAAACGTGCACAATATCATGTTGCAGCTTTTGAGGTTTCACTGTAGCGTTTCACATACTGAATCGCACGCGAGGCTCCTGCGAAAAGGACCACTATGGACCACTTAAAACTGGAGTTTTGCCTTTTGCTCTCATGCGGCGTTCAGATCTTTATATGACATGGCTACTAATTAGATGCTACTAGCGAGTAGCAGCTGTGCGGCTAGTTTGTCTCTCTTCTTGCCAGGTTGCCAAGCAACCTCTGAATCTTTTGGCGAAGCGACACACGCTCCCGCTCTGCCTAGTCACCCAAAGTCTGCACGCACGCAGTGATGCAAACACTGAAGCATCTTCAAAAATCTTCGACAACAGGAGCTTGTGAATTGATGTTCGGAATCCAGACTGCTACTGCTAGGCAAACAACTGATTCAAGGGCAGTTCGAGACTGCAAATCAAACAGTTCATCAAATACCAAATGTTTGTACTCAAGCACCTCCTGTCACTACTTAGAGCTCTGCTAAAATCAGCTATCTACCTCGTTCGAACAAATTTCACAGGCGCCTCATCCCAGGCTGGAATCGCATGTTGCACTGAGACGATGACTTCCCGCAGATTCAGATTCGGAAGTAACAACCTGTGTTGCGCGCAAGGCCTGAAGAAAATTGAAAAGGATTGCCTGGAGACCCGTCATGGCCAACGGCAACACTCTACTGAAAGAAAGTTGATGACACTTCCGAGTAGCATTGGAATGGCGGGCTCCAAAAAGTTTGGACAACTGCATACACCGGTCGGCCATTCAACACCAAACTCATTGTCATTCATGGTTATAACATGTTATGACTCATATTCTGACAGTATAAACAAATCTCACAAAACATGAGCAAAACCTGAGCAAATGGTGTTCCAATGTGTTCCTCCATCCCATGGATTCCCGCGGATGTCGGCAATCGACACACTCAAAGGTTCCCCGGTGATGGGAGATGTGATGTCTGAGTTGGATCGCTCATGCGACCGGAACCAATCCAGGACACACTGGCGACAGTAAGAATAGCCTCGCAACCCGGACCGTCATGGACCGTCCATACCATTGCCCGGAACAAAACGAACATGTGCAATCATGTGCAACACATTGCAACAGCGGAATGGAAATTTTGGCGCGTTTTTTCTCTGGCTGAATGCAAAAAATCAAAACGGTTGCTGATTTCCTGCTGGTTCTTGCAATTTGGCCAACAACAAATCATCCACTTCAATTGGCCAATGAGACACTTCAGTTCAGGCATGCTGCAAGGTTTTGTTTTATGCTGGAATTTGTCTGCTTTGGTTGGAGAAAGAAAACAAAAGTGGAAATGATAAATTCAATGCTGCGCGTGAACCACACTGCGTTAATGTTTATCGCATAAAGAAATGAATGGGCGACGCTGTGAAATAGCAACCAACCAATGAAAACTAATCAGCTCAAGCACCATCTCCTGCTGCTACAGCTGCTTTCAATTCTTGCTTACATAGGGCACCTCACTCATGTCCCAATGCGGACCCAGAACTTGCACATGCCTGGTCAAAACCAACACTCAATTTTGAGGGAGAATATGGTATGTTCAGCACTGTTCCATGGTCAGGGTGATTAGACCGATTCTGATTCGCAACCGCCGAAAATTCAAGAACATTCAACAACCATCAGTTGGGTCGGTTATTTCCGAACACCGTCGCGAATAAGTATATGTGCATATGAATTCGATTGTGTTTCGGGTTCCGATGCTAAGAACGCCAAAGTAATTGAAACGGCCGTGCCCCGGCATGTGCCAACACCAATTTGTTCCATGTTCATGTGCAATATGTAGCCAGAAAACTGTTTCTAAGGACAAAACGGCAACCTGGACAAGGCACAAATAATCCCTTCTATCTTTGGCACCGGTCTCAGTCTCTCTTTTTGCGGCGACCCATCTTCTTGATATACACCCCGTCCTTCCACATCCTTGCGCTTGCGCGTGGCATGCAAGATCATGCAAGTAGGAAGCTGCATGCATTGCATTACATTACATTCCCTTCCATTCCATTACATTAGATTACATTACGTTACAGTACATTTATATACATTGCATATGCTGTTTCACACTTTAGACTGCGCTACATTACAATACAATACATTGCATGCATGCATGCATACATACATACATGTTCTAGGGAGAGAGATGGTGTGTGTGTGTGCGTTTGTGTTTATATATATATATATATATATATATTCATTCTTGTGTGTGTGCGCGTTTGTGTTACAAATTGTGTGTACCTGTGCCAGAAGCAATATATGCGCATACAATGATACATGATCAGTGATCAGACATGTGCAGTATCGCTTTGCCCAGTAAAACGCACAAAATGCAAATCTCGTACATAAAACATGCAATGAAAAGACTAGGCTCCATATAAGCATTGACATGCACGGAAATATCAATGGCCATTTCAGGAACCGAAATTGGAGGTACCTACCATATATATATATAAGGCCTATGTAAGGGAATATCCCCACTTATATGGTACAGTACCTCCATTTCAGGATCCTGAAATTCCCATTGAACATATGGCGCACATCCAAATGAATGGAAGTACATACATTTAGTATGTGCCAATTCTTTGCATAGATGCGTATGCATGTAAACATCTGTATCATTACATGTGTAAAAAGGTATATGCTAAAAAAAACAAAGATATACTGTATATATATATTATATAATATAATTAATATAGATCATGATGGATCTATAGAGACAGACAGACTAGATTAGATCAGATTACAGTAGACTCGACTAGATTAGATTAGACTAGATCAGATGGGATCAGATCAGATTTGATAGAAAGAAAGAAAGAAAGAAAGATAGATATATAGATAGATAGTTAGATAGTTTTATAGTTAGATACATAGATACATAGATAGATGCATAGATTCACAGGGACAAAGAGACAAAGAGACAAAGACACACACACACAAAATTGATGGACCGGACAGCCCACATGTTAAGCCTTCCTGTAGTTAAGAAAAGGTGCAATAGAAACTGGATGGTGAAAGTTGGGTGAAGCAAGCAATGGGATGACAGGCAAGCTGGATGGAGAGACGTTTGATAGAGGTAGGTTTGATGGATTAAAGTTTGGCAGGGAGAGAAAAGATAGAAAAGTATATTTATTCACTAACACACACACATTATATATATATTAGTCTACTTTCTATCTTTTTGGGGTTGTTTGCTTCAGAAAGGGGGCAACTCAGGTAGCTTGACACTACATTGAGAGATATAGTTGTTGAACAAAATCAACAAGTTTCCTGAAATACGGTTTTCCTGAAATACGTTTCCCGTACAAACGAAGTAGTTAGTTAAGACACTTGTACAAAACAGGTTTCAAGTCGTGCATATTCACGGTCAAGTCAAAATGAAAAAAGACGAAACCTTCCAACCCGGACACGGTTGAACGCGGAGACCTGTCTTCTGACCAAGGGGAGTGAACAAATATGTGGAAAACTTTGCCACTATGTGTGTATGGGTTGGACTCACTGTTTGTGCGTGTATGTGTCTTCCAGAAAGCCTCAAGCACGAGCCCACAAAATGATACTGGTGGCTTGGCGGTGGCTTTCTTATTATCCCGATGTCCGACACTAAAATGTAGAGCTCTCCTCCAAACATTTGTTCAAATTTGCCAATACAAAGCAGGGAATTGAAGGTGGCTTGGCAAGTGCATCTGTGAGTGTCCCAACATAGGCACAACATACAGAGAAACTGGCCCAACACAGCCCCTAAGATTGAAGTGTCCCCAGTGCCGGAGTGGCCATGCTATGGGGACGCTTTCCCCCAGCGCTGTGGCCCAACACCAGCCTAACATACCTTTGAAATGGTGGGAAGGGCGGCAAGCCTTCAAAAGAAACATAAGAAGGGGTTTGGGCTGCCCATGCTTCCCAGCAAGAATGGCGTGGGAAGGGTTTGGTTTGGGAGAGGTTCAAGACCTTTCAAAATGAAGCATGGGGAGGAGTTTGCCCAACATCACCTCCAAATGACTCAAAATAGACCCAACATGGCCCAATATAGGCCCCTCCGAAACTTGTATGATGGGAACCTCAAACAAGCATATTCTCGAGTATGAGTTTTTAGTTTGGCTAAGATCGGCCCAACAAACCCTGTGTGGAAACATCTGTTCCTACTGGGGGGGTTCGCAAGGCTTGTGTGGCAACCTAGATCCAACAAAGTAGCTCCAAATGGGACATGTGCTCAAAATCCCCCCAAAATGGCAACAAAAACACAACATGGGCAAGAAACAACGTTGTCACCCCCTGAGACAAGGAACACTGACAAATCCAAAACCATTGCATCTTCTTGTATTCGCGATCCAATTTACACAATAAGTTTCCGATGGAGACACTTCACGTTTTGCATCCTCTTGGGGGTTGGCTGCCCGTGCCACGTTTGAATGGAGTTTGAGCTTCCTTGTTACCGCCATGCAACACCCAATTTTTTGGCAGACCTTCATGGGTTAGACCCTCACTTTCCCACCTGCACTTTCTGTCCTCCATAGGGATTCTGTCAACGCCACTCTGGCCACCACCAGGCCCGAGACGCATGCATCCCATCCATGGAAACCCGTGAAACTTCCAAATCAAGTCTGAAATTCCACGGACACTGTAAGTGAAGCAACGCTGCTTTCCTAAACATGTTTTGTGCCAAACATCTGAACAAGCCCCATTCGCAATCACAAAAGCCTTTGTAGCTTGAACAAACACGTTCAAAGGAAGTGGTCATAAATTGCAAAGGCGCTTCTCCTATCTTTTGCGATGCACACACACGCAAATATAGAATGGGGATACACTGCATATAGATAGATAGATGATATATATTATATATATACACCGCAAAACTAGGAAACAACCATACAGGCTTCCATGACCAAGATATCTATTCGACCCGCTACATTCATAGGGAACCTACCCAAGCATACTCATGTAAAAAAAACAAAATCCGGCACTGCGCACAAGCGCGAGCGAGCGTGGTTTTGGCTTTTCACAAAGGAAGCTACCTTGTTCTGGCTGGGCACTCGCAGTTTTCAGACAATAATTACTTCAGACCGGCTTCTTTGCGAATAATTTCTGCCACTGCTGCAAGCACACAACACGAAACCCCAATGTTGTATCATTTTTGAGTTTTTTTTTGGCAGCTTGGATCAGGATTATCATCCTGAAATGTGGAGGCCAAGGGTGCGCCTTGGTCATGTCAGATATCAGGAACAGCTGACCCAGCAGGATCAACTTGCACAGCGAGAGATATCAGAAAGAAGGTTCACCAACACATTCCGTGAAACTTCTACAAACCAACATCACTTCTACGAACATCCTTTCCACGAATGAAACGTAGTTTGCACCTACCACTACCATCCATTACCATCCATTAATATCCATTACCATGCATTACCATCCATACCCTATAGTCATCCAAGTTGCACACAACCGATTTGGTTTACAGGCCTTGCATTTGGAAGAAGTATTTGTTGCGTCCAAATGCTCAACTAAAGCTGTGCAAACCATCAATCGAAGTTGTGATATGTTGCAAATGTGCACGTTGGTGGGACACCGGAATCGAGAACTTCTTTCTGCAAGTGCCAAGCTGACTCCCTGGTCCGGAGATTTTTTCCGGAAGCTGAGCAGACAAAGTCAAGGATCCATTCATTACAAACAAGTAAATATTTGGCTAGACAAACTATTTGTACAATTGCACCAAATCTCCAAACAGTTTCTCCTCCAGTGAATCAACATGTAGGACTTTAGCAGTCCCGATCTCATTGCAACTCACCAAACCAGCTTGTAAAATAAGATCCATGGCAAAAAAAACAATCTGCATCGGCCGCTCATGACTGCAAACAACTCTTACCCACCATACAAGCGAAATAACATTATAGGGCCATGTTGCGCGCCGCCCTACTTCCGTTCATTCAATGTCGAAACATGTATTCTGTGCTTGGTAATCCTAAGCAGGATTCCATTCCAGAACTTCAACACTGCGTTAATGCTGGAAACTGTTGCCCAGGTTGTAGAATGCATGCATTCCAGTCGCTAAGCGACAATTGTCCTTCTCAGTCACGGTTTCGGTGCCAAGAAAAATGCCTTGTGCAGACTTGTCGGCTTTCGGGTTCCCAGGCCCCCTGGTCGACGTAGCTGATCAACATAATTGGTATTCAAAAATTCAAAGGAGGAAAAAAAAATACAATAACCCCAAAATTTGAATGATGGAAAACTTGGTCAAGACTTTGGGCCCCTCGACCCCATGTTTGACCTATAGGCCGTTCGTGCTGCTGCTGAACCACATTGAAAAACCATGAGCCAGCGGCCTTTGGAGATGCCTACACGCTGCTTCTGCAACCTACATGGTTGGCGACCAAGCAGGCCAGTCCTGCAAGGATCAGCAGCCAAATCATCATCACCTACAAAAACCTACAATATCACGCGCATGGAACCATCATGGAACCAACATAGAAGATCATAAAAACACCATTGAAATCCATTGAATCACGGCAAATAATCAAACCATCATTGCAGAATCATCATCATTGGGATCATCAATCATCATGAGAAGTTTTTCCAGCGAGAAATATTATCAAAAAATCCTTGATGCAAGAACAAGGAAAATGTTGAACCTGGAAAGGGCCGCCCATGGTCGCGTAAATGACGGTCTTCATTGCGGACTATGTCCCTGTCATGATTTTTCGGCAAGGATTTTCACTGGGAGCGATCATTTTTAGTGAGAACGATTCCTTGTGCGAGAGAACATGCGGGAAGTTTGCTCATGCGTTGATTTTTTATATTTTTTTCTATTCCAAACATGTCCTTAAATGACCCAACAGAACGATAAACGACCTGACATGCATTTTGCCGGTAAGAATGCGCAATCGCAGCTTAGAACGCTAGATTGCTGGATAAAATCCGCCCGCACCGAAGGTGCCGAGGCGTGATAGTTTAGGAGCGGAGCTGATCGACTCGAACAATCCTCTGCTCACTGTGGTGCAGCAGCTCGGGCGGGGCATTCTCGAATCGAGCAGGCCGCCAAAAAGTGCACCGAGGCTGTCGTAATTTGCCCATTTGCAGATCGGCATAGATCGGCCCAACATCGTCTAAACGGACCGTTTCGACACCACATGTCCGCAACATTCTGCAACATCGGCCCAACATGGCCTCAAATTTGGCCAACAAGGCCCCAACTTGGCTCCAAAATGGCGAAACTTGGCTTCAAGTTGGATGATTTGGGAGCAACTTCGCCCCAAGTTGAGCTCCACATGGGCTCAGCACGCGAGACATGGCCGGCCCAATCCGAAATAGCAGGCGTTTTCACCGGTATCTCCGACGTTTTTTGGGCATTGATGGTGCTTCGTGTTGAGCCATGTTCCACATGTTGTGCCTCCGTTGGGCCCAACTTGGTGCGAAGCTGTCGCCAAAGTCTTCCAAGCGGCGGCATGTTGGACCTGACTTGGACTTCCATGTGCGTATATGTGCGTCACAATTGGCGCCAACTCGGGGTCTTGTTGACCCCAAGATGGGGCAACTTGGGCCCAAGTTCGGCCAAGCGGGCTAAAGGGGCAGCCCAGGCGAAGGTGGCCAATCTTGCGGACTCAATGCGCTATTTCCTACGTTACTTCTTTGGTGGGAGTTCATGCAAGGCCATGTTGCCCACATTGGGCCTGTCTTGGGCCCAACTTCGGCGCAAGATGCCCCTACACAGGACAAGTTGCAAAGGTTAAGCCCAACTTGCATCCAAACACGCCCGCATTGCGCCACGTTGGACCCCAGGTCACCTCAACTTGGGCCCAAGTTAGGCCCAAGTTGGCTACTGGCGCGCTGAACGGTCCTATTCGGCCCAAGTTAAGGCCAAACACACCCAAGTTTGACTTTAGCTTGGGTTGGGCCGGCTCCTGTTTGGCCCAAATTAAAGCCAAGGACGGCCAAGGACAGCCAAGTTTGACCCCAGCCGGCTTTGTCTGGGGCAAAATGATGACAAGTGAACAGGTCAGGTTTTGACCGTTTGACCCATCCACCCATCCATCCATCCATCCATCCATCCATCCGTCCATGATCCAATCCTCAACATCGACGCTCTATCTGCCTTTCCGCAGCTAGGTGGGCAGGAAGAAGGGGTGTTGAAATTCCGTAGCAAATTTTTGCTTTCCGCGGGGTCTGCATTTTCAGCAACTAAATACGGTTCACAGCAACATTGCTTTTCATGTCCTACTATACCCTACCCTCCACTTATTTATATATATATATGGGCGCAATTTTTTCGCCACCTGCCAGATGAATCCAGATGAGGGTCTCTAGATGTTATCTAAGTTACTTGCTCCCTTCTCCTTCTCTTTCCTTCTTCCCTCCTAACCGCGAGCTCCAGCTCACAGTGGGCACTGCCGGGCCTCAACTGCGAGCTGCAGATCACAGTGGGCACTGCCGGGCCACAACTACGAGCTCCAGCTCACAGTGGGCACTGCCGGACCTCAACTGCGAGCTGCAGATCACAGTGGGCACTGCCGGGCCTCAACTACGAGCTCCAGCTCACAGTGGGCACTGCCGGACCTCAACTGCGAGCTGCAGATCACAGTGGGCACTGCCAGATCAACCTCAACTGCGAGCTGCAGATCGCAGTGGGCACTGCCGGTCCTCAACTGCGAGCCGGACCTCAACTGCGAGCTGCAGATCACAGTGGGCACTGCCGGACCTCAACTGCGAGCCGGACCTCAACTGCGAGCTGCAGACAGATCACAGTGGCCCTGGACCCCAACCGCGAGCTCCAACTCTCAATGAGCACAGAGGCTGTGGAGTGGCTTCTTAGGACTCGCGAGCTGAGGAGGCTGCGGGGCCTGAACACATGCCAGAGAGATTGCCAGAAAGAATGCCAGACAGAATGCCACACAGAATGCCAGACCTGAGAAGGGGGGACGAAAGCCAGCCAGCACCGAGCAGAGAAATGTCGTGGTAGCGTAGGCCACTCCACACTCTATACTTTACACTCTACACTTTACACTCTACACTCCACACTTTACACTTTACACTGTACACTCCTCACTCCATGGTGGGTGAAGATTGTATGTCACTCCACACCTTATACTCCACACATCACACTCCATACTCCATACTCCACACTCCACACTCTACACTTTCCACTCCTTACTCCACACTCTACACTTTACACTTGACACTACAGACTCTACACTTTACGCTCTGCACTTTACACTTTACACTCTGTGCCCTTTACACTCCACACTCCACGCTCCACACTTTACACTGTACACTCCCCCCACAACAGTCACTCTCCACCCCCTACTGGAATGATCCTCAGCCCAGCCGAAGAAGGGCCGCTAAATGGCAGAAAGTTGCTCCCATGCTTCGAGGGGCCGCCAAATGGCAGCAATTTGCTCCCGTGACCTCCCGTGACCTCCCGGCTAGGATTTGGACCAATATGGCCGTTTCCCAATGAGCACTCTTCACTCTACATGCCATACTTTACACTTTACACTTTACACTCCTCACTCCTCACTGCAGACTTTACACTCCACACTCCACACTTTACACTCCACACTCTACATTTTACACGCTACACTTTACACTCTGCACTCTACATTCTACACTCCACAGTTTGCACTTTCCACTTTACACTCCACACTTTGCACTCCACACTCCACACTCTACACTTTACACACTACACTTTACACTCTACACTCTTCACTCTACACTCCATACTGTACACGTTACACTTTACACTCCTCACTCCTCATAGCACACTTTACACGCCACACGCCACACTTTACACTCCACACTCTACACTTTACACTCTACACTTTACACTCTACACTCCATACTTTACACTTTACACTTTACACTCCATACTCTACACTTTACACTCTACACTTTACACTCTACACTCCATACTTTACACTTTACACTTTACGCTCCATACTCCACACTTTACACTCGACACTCCACACACTACACTGTACGCTCCACACTCCACATTCTACACTTTACACACTACACTTTGCACTCTACACTCTTCACTCTCCACTCCTGACTTTACACTTTAAACTCCTCACTCCTCACTGCGCAATTTACACTCCACACGCCACACTTTACACTCCACACTCTACACTTTACACTCTAGACTTTACACTCTACACTCTACACTCCACACTTTACACTTTACGCTGTGCACTCCTCACTCTATGGTGGGTGAAAGCTTGTATGGCACTCCACACATTACACTCCACGCTCCACATTTTACAGTCTACACTTTACACTCTACCCTCCACACTTTTTTTTGGTTTTCTCCTACTTTTTTCCTACCTCCCGTGACCTCCCGTGACCTCCCGGCAAGGATTTGGACCAATATGGCCGTCTCCCAATGATCCCTGAAGAGAAATTAAATAGCCGAAAGAAGGGCCGCTAAATGTCAGAAAGTTGCTCCCATGCTTCCCCATAACCTCCCGTAGCCAACTGCAACCTCCCCCCATACAGAGACAGACACAGACACAAACAGGTATACACACAGCACTCTACACTTTACACTCTACACTTTACACTCTACACTCCAGACTTTACACTTTACACTTTAAACGCCGCACTCCTCACTGCACACTTTACACTCCATACTGCACACTTGACACTCCACACTCTACACTTTACACTCTACACTTCACACTCTACACTCTACACTCCACATTTTACACTTTACACTGCGCACTCCACACTCCATGGTGGGTGAAAGATTGTATGTCACTCCACACATCACACTCCACGCTCCACATTTTACACTCTACACTTTACACTCTACACTCTACCCTCCAAACTTTGCACTTTACACTTTACACTCCACAATCAACACTTTGCACTCCACACTCCACACTCCACACGCTACACTTTACACACTACACTTGACACTCTACACTCTTCACTCTCCACTCCAGACTTTACACTTTACACTTTAAACTCCTCACTCCTCACTGCACACTTTACACTCCACACGCCACACTTTACACTCCACACTCTACACTTTACACTCTACACTTTACACTCTACACTCCACACTTTACACTTTACACTGTACACTCCTCACTCCATGGTGGGTGAACGATTGTATGTCACTCCACACCTTATACTCCACACTTCACACTCCATACTCCATACTCCACACTCTACACTTTCCACTCCACACTCCACACTCTACACTTTACACTTGACACTCCAGGCTCTACACTCTATGCTCTGCACTTTACACTTTACACTCTGCCCTTTTCACTCTACACTCGACGCTCCACACTTTACACTTTACACTGTGCACTCCCCCCACAACAGTCACTCTCCACCCCCTACTGTAATAATCCTCAGCCCGCTGGTTCATCGAAGCCCAAACCATCTGCAGCACCTTTGGAATTGTTATCCTTGCTTTGCAACCCTTCGCCACCCCTTCCTCAGTATCACTTCTCATCCCCTTGCAAACTCTCTTGTTCCGAACCCCAACGAAC
>Ga0126342_10011879_pt1 | contig 15550 bp, 12 predicted proteins | sample Cyp1metagenome_FD_92528 | JGI IMG/M metagenome (GOLD analysis project Ga0126342, IMG submission 92528) | Coral microbial communities from Lord Howe Island, Old Settlement Bay, Australia - Cyphastrea 1 metagenome | ecosystem: Host-associated > Invertebrates > Cnidaria > Coral ...
AATCCAGTCCCAAAATACGTTAATATGTCACATGTATTTCGCATATGTTTCACATATATTTCACATACGGCTCACATATGTTTTCACTTGCGCTGCACATACGCTTCACATACGCATCACATATGTTCCACCAACGTAAAAATTTATGTTTCATATGAATTTTACATATGTTTTGCATGCGCGGCCACTTAGGATATGTATACGTGCCCCCTCGTCAGCTCCTATAGACAGAAGCCCTGGAGGCTTTTGGGATTCAGCTAACCTAATAGTTATATAATAGTGGTTGCCAAAAAAAATCCTAGTTCGCCACGTCACAGGTGCACCGCGAAGCGATCCACCAGCGCCGGGTCCAAGAGCTCCGTGGCATTGGCCGTGGCCACTGCGCTGCGCAGCGCCGTGTCCTGGCGGTGGCAATGGAGATGGTGGGGAAAAAACTGGGAAAAATGTGGAAACCACGGGGACTTAAGTGGAATTAAGTGGAGTTGAGTGGATTTAGGCGGATTTAAGATGATTTAAGTGGAAAATAATCTGATTTGACTTGCTCTAATCGACTTGGAATGGATTGAAATGGAGAAACAACTGGGTTTAACCAACAAACATGAATCAATACAATCAGCAACATATCGAACTTACGGAATATCTTTGCAATCAAGACACGTTGTTTATTCTGAGCGTCATTCATACTTGGCGGGAACAAATCGTCCTCTTGGGAACCAAAACATGGAGCCGGGCTGATATACACACGAGCTTTGCCATCATCTACCCACAAACGATGCAACAAATCGGGGGCTACCTATGTGGCGGTGCAGTTCCAGTTCCAAGGGGACATACAGCCATGATTCCTGTATATCATGGAATTGGAGGTTATCACTATGCTGTACTACCTATTTAAACCCCGAACTGCACCACCAAGCACCAGATCACACTGTTTCTTGTTGAAAAACTCCGCAAAAAAAATAATTTGGCGAATTGCCTCTCTTTTAATCATGTGCATCTGCTCAAAATGTGGTACCATTAATATTGCATGGTTCAAACCCTCAAATGTCTTGCCAAATGACCATTCAAATGCGGTCCCCTGGGCCCTAAAGTCCGAATCGTCCTGTCGTGTCAGGGCGCCCAGCAGCGAAGACAAAGCTTCGCCCGGAGCATTGTTGAGGTCATCCAAGACACAGACATCCTAAGGTTCACCAACGCAAGGGAGCGCGCAAATTTGTTACAAGTTAGTTTGGCGTTTTAGCGTGACCAACAAACATGTAGATTCAAAATCCACATTGTTGATGTATGATACACTGGTTGACTTGTAGTAAAAAAAACTACAATACGGGCCGATCTTAATTACTTTTTTGGGACCGCGCAAGATGATAGAACATGCACAACTTGGTGCCTTGTGATTTTCAGACACGCCCCGGAAAATCAATGGAATGTATGACAAAGTGCTTAAGACTAAAGCAAGAGCAAATCCACCTGCAGCCTTGCGCATGTGGAACTCTCTTCTTATTCTGCGACATTTTTGAAGCCAGAAACTCGGGTGGAGGCGTTTGGGGTTCAAAAATTCCCTCTCAAGTCCCTGAAATGTTAATAAGGCGCCGCTTCCAACAGCCTCCCCGGCACCTGCACAAAACTCAGCAGCTCGCCTTTGTGAGCAGGAGATCCTGGGCGTGCACCCATGGCCGTTCAAACCATGTTGTGCACAAGAACGGTGATCTGACAAAATATAGAGAAAGCGTTCAAAGATAAAGGTGCTTCAAACGCATGCTGCGGCACTGGAAATTTAAGGTTTGACGTGATGGTCGGCTGCTGTGTTGAACTAGTAGCGGGGCTGTACTTGCAAAGATTAACTTCATGCAGTCTGTTTCTGAACTTGGGCGGCCTCATCGCGGTCTTGGCAGGCGGTTCTCGTGAACCTTCCAAGCTTGGGCGGCAGCAAAACAAATCAAGCCAAGTTTCGCTTCAAGACCCCGCCGCTGGATGTCAACTCTTCTGCGCGGGTGTCCCGGTGCAGCTGCAGCACACCTCACCCGTGACAGAAGCTTCACCCCAATGGATTCGCCAACTCGCGCGCCAAGAGCAAACCCAAGCTCGAGTTGGATGCGACTTTCGGTCATGCTGGGCCGACACAACATGCTGGTGTCCATATTCCAAACTTTCAGATTGAAACTACCCGAGCAAATTCCAAGATGCCGTATAGGATGATCGGCCCACGAAGTATGAATAGGAAACCTATAGGATAGGATGGTTCAACGATCAATGCGTATGTTGTAGACCAGCATGACAAACTCTGTAGTACGCAATGTAGAGTGAATACACACATGCACAGACACACACAGACATATATATATATATTATATATATATATGTATATACGTATATGTATCAGTCTAAAATAGAAGTTTACACACATTCACAGGCTTTCCTAGGAACGTCCTCCAGCGGATTTGTTTGGGTGGAACACTGATGAAGCGCTGGAGTTGTGGACAAGAAGGTCGGTAGCTGAGAAAAACACCTGGTGTTATACCATGTCATGAATCAGCTGTCCCTATGTTAGAATGAGGCTGCAAGGCTACTGACGCTGGACTCCAAGACAAAATTGTCTGCTTATATAACTAGCACTGCTTTAATATAAACAAGGTTTCCCAAAGGGATGCTTCTATGCAGCAGGCAAAAGACCAAGCATGAGCATAGGTACATAGACACAGGAAAAAAAACAGGAAACCACACAAATCAATCTGTCATTCGCAGTAACGGCCCTTTTTGAAAAGCCCTTTATGCATCCGCTCCCCAGCAAACGCCAGCAAACGCTGGCAATGATGCACACGGCACACGGTACCGCGTGTGCGCATTTGAAAATATAAATGATAATGATATGTGTATATATATATATATGTATATATTGATCAATTACAAACATGTATAGATATTAATTACTTTGCCTGTAATAGATATTAATTACCGGGTTCCAGCTTTGAGATAATTTCTATTGCCTAGAAGCAATAAAACAAATACACGTAAAGATTCACACAAAAACAATGTTTAAATTGGAAAACATTGTAGTACCATGCTTCATCAATTATACTAAACGAAACTCAGAACTAGGTCTTAGGCCAATCTCAAACATACTACAATATAATCCGAAGGCAAGAACTGAATGTTCATGAAAAAAGATATCAACCATCTATTTCTAGTACTTTCTCGGATATGCTTAAAGAATTAAAGAACCCTTAAAAGGTCAAACATATTCCCTATACATGCCAAGTAGTGGACTTTGCATTGGAAAAATGAAATTTATCATCGACAAATCTAAGCTTTAAAACTAAATAAATAATAATAAATACAGTAAAAAAGTCAGAAACCACGCAGAGTCTGCAACACAACTCCGGTGGCCGGTGAAATCTGAGTTGCTCCTACCCTTTTTGTGCTGCCAGGGGTGCATCTTTTGGTACGTCATTTGTACATCATCTTGCTGTGGAACGAATGGGTGTTCCATGTCCATGTGAGTCTACCCTAAGAAAAAATCCCATTGAAATCCCACTACCCTCTGGTAAACTAACATAGCCATGGAAAATCATCATTTTTAATAGGTAAACCATCTATAAATGGGCCATCTATACCATGGCTATGTTAAATAACCAGAGGGTAAATCATCCGTATACCGTACATCCGTTGGATTCTGAAACGGAACGCGGCCTCGGGATGATTTAATTTTCTCAAGGCCATTGGCCATGATTCCAGGCCAAACGGACGGGCTTCGGTTGTTCAAAAATTAAGGCGTTCCATTTCTGGATGATGTTCCCACTTAAACCATCCATTACAGGGGAGATTTCTGGATGATGTTAGATGTTCCCCATGTGTGGATGATCAAAACCCGAATGTACTGATTTTCATCAGAAACATCGGTGGCCACGGCAGTAGCACCCTGGAGATCTGGCCCAAGTGATGCGAAAAAGGCTGCGAACATAGCCATAGCATGCCATAGCTAGTTCGATGATTTACCTATGAAAATATGGTGAAAACTGGTTCTGTTACTTTACTGGAGGCCAATGGTTGGGGTTGATTGTTCATGTCGTATCAACCACTAACAGCCGCTAAAAGATCTAAGGCCCTTCTTCACCATCTCTTAATGGTGAGATGTCAACTCTAGGAGACTTCGTTGAATCCCCATGCAACGAATTGCTGCTGGGGTGCATTCCATGATATATCCCAGGTCAAATATAGGGATTTTATGACGTTTTAGCTATGAAACATATGGATGATATCTGGTTGGTGGTATACCTACCCCTCTGAAAAATGATGGACTTCGTCAGTTGGGATAATGACATTCCCAATATGATGGGAAAAATAAAAATTGTTCCAAACCACCAACCAGTTCTAACTCACTATCCATTTGTAGGAAAGCATCTGGTCTTTGACCATGTCGCTTCAAACCCCACTTTGTTGGATCATTGTCCTTTGTCCAAACTCGTTTGCCAATCGTTGATTGGTTCAGCTCTCACTTATCGCATATTGCATACACTTGTTCCAGATGATGTAGCATATAAATGTATTAATCATTTGTGTATATGTATATATATATATGTACACGTGTTCGTTGGATTCGTAGCCTTTCAACACCCCATTACACATGAAACCAACGACTCTAACCTCTTTCTTGCAGTTCACATGGAAATATATGCCCACTTCTGGAAGGCTCTATATACCCATTGTTCTGTTTTTTGGTTGAAATCCCAGCATTCCAACATTTTATCATTTTATTTCATTATATATGTATATATTATTATTGATAGCTCCATGTACTTTTACATCTTATGGCATTACATGTAAATATAAGGTCAACAAAGTCAACATCATCTTTGAAATATGTATATATAATCATATATATATATATGAGTACATTAAAAAGGAATATGTGCATCTACATATACATGTACACGATGAATGTAAATTAATCTAAACACAAGCCATAAGCTATGTTAAGTTATCTACAACGGTAGATATCGAGAACGACATATCTGTGCATGTGTAAGTGTAAATAAACACATATGTTTTGATGTAAATATACACATATCATGTTCATTAACAAAAATCCATAAATACACATCAACATCCAATAATACATGGGTTAATGGTTTATCAACGGAATTAAGAACTAGTCCCAGCACTGTATAAGAATTCCTTGTATAAGAAAATCAGGCGCTGGATTTGTTTCTCCCGTAGATGTTTTGTGGAACGCATGTGAAAATGGAAAGCAAGAAATTGAGGGACCCTGGAATCTTCAAGCCTAAGAAATTTGGATGTTTGCGAAGAAATGTGTTATTTTAGGGACTAGCCTGTACACCTCCCCCCTTGAAAGAAGTGGCTCCTACCCCTATCCCGTGAAACTGCTGGTTCCTAAGGCGCCAATATCCGTCAGCATGTTGAGAATCTTGGGTGTGTCATTGTATGCTATAAGAAATTGCTAACCCATAGGATCCATGGTGCTGGTATATATGCTAACATTTGGGGTATATTGATGGTAAATGTTACCATATATAGCATACATGGATCCTATGGGTAAGAAATTGAGGGACCCTTGACCGATTAATTGCACACACATACTGAAATACATGGGCCCTTTCCGTTAAGAAATTGAGGGACCCTGGCCATCGGCAACCAACAATCTTATATAACGCGCGCTGCAATGGTTATTAACAGAAAACCTTGAAAACCATTAAAAAATCACCTATAAATCCATATTTTCAGGTTTCCTAAAGTGGGGGTACCCCTCAGTCATCTATCTTATGAGGCCTTTCCATTATAAACCATACAGCTATGGGGTACCCCCATGACTATGGAAAGGCACAAGGCTTCTCAGCCAGGCGTTCGGCGAAGTGCTCCGCCAGCATCGACCTGCAGTTGGCGAACCATAAACGTTGGGGTTATATAGTGGCTATGAATATATATATATATATATGAACCATATTTATGTTAATGTATGGTTGTTCTATTGTTTTTGATATAGTTCTAAGTATATGAATGTATTATATATATAGAGTTCTATAGTGGCTATTCAATAGAACAACCATGTTTCAATATCAATTCATGTATGTTTGTCATCATAATCTGATAGTGATTAAATCATATGAACATGGCTGGTTCAGCCAATTATTTGATATATGGTTGCAATGATCAAGTTTTCATTATTATCATATGCTTACAAGTTTATAATATTTGACTATATAACTTGGTTGATTAGAAAAATGGTATATAGTGGTTACATTAATTGATACTGACTATTGATGATTGACCACAGTTGATGATGAACCATAATGAACCCACCATGGCTCACCAACTAATAGTATTATGGTTGGTTAACCGGTTCATGGTAATATTAACACATATCAACGCAATATTAACACAATTAGCCAAAGTCATTATTGATAAACCATGCTTATCATGATTTACCCAATCTACAACTTTTACATGGATATTAGAGTTATCGCTTTATTTCCTGGGGTATGCCGCCCTCACCCCGTTCGTCAGAACGTTTTTTTTCCGGAACGGGGTGGGGCCCTGGTATACCCAATTTCAAAGACAGTTAATTGGCCAACTCTCATGGGATGGTTTACCATCTTGTTATTTAACATAGCCATGGAAAATCACCATTCTGAATAGGTAAACCATCTATAATTATGGGCCATCTATACCATGGCTATGTCAAAAAAAAAAAATACCGGAGGGTAGTTAACCACATTACAAGAATGTAGCGATCAAGCGGTCTGACAGGTTTCTAAATAGGAGGATTAGAACTCCGTAACTAAGGTTATATATGGTTAGATATATATATATATATATAATATTATATCATTATAACCCCCTTATAACTGTTAGGGCCATAACTGTAGAATATGACTCAAACACATCGGCACTCCAGCGAGGGACAGAAGCGGTGTCATCGAACGGCATCGAAGATACCCCATGGCCCCAGCATTGGTTTCTGGATGGTACCCTCCATTAAAATAACCTACAATGTGAGGCCCCCAAGATAGCTAAGTTTGTTTATAACTCCAATAACTATGGTTTATGGTACTTATAACTATAGTTACTGGGGCTTATAAACCAACTTATAACTGGGGGGCCTCACATTGTAGTTGATGAACCATTGGTAAATTAACCATTAAAACATGGCTGGACACTCCTGAAAACCAACATGTATAAATTTAATAACAATCTGGTTGGTGGTTGACCTACCCTCTGGTTAACTAACATAACTATGGAAAATCACCATTTTTAATGGGAAAATATGGGAAAACTCACTATAAATGGTTATTTCCAATAGCTATGTTGACATAACCAGAGGAACAGTTCAAATTCTAGGAACCCCCCATAGATGGGATAGAAAATCATTTCCAGAACTGTTTTTGGATGATTTTTTTTTTCCCCCGTGTCGTTTCCAGGTTTCCAGCCAAGCGTTCCTTAGCTATGACTGGAGTTTTTTTTTTCAGATGGGATTCATGTTAGACATTTTCCCCATTTAGGGCTCCCCATCAGACAGACTCCAGGAATCTCCAGGATGGCGCTTGGCGCACCAAGGCGCTTGGCACTTCCTACGGGCCCTGCCAACAGCACATGCTCTCGAGCGAGGAAGGCCAACAACAATCCCTGCGGGGCAGGGATTGCCCCCCTGGTCGATCTCTCGGACGGAATCCGGGAGACATCAACTACCCTCTGGTTATGTCAAGATAGCGACATAGAAAATGGCCATTTATAGTTGGTTTTCCCATGAAAAATGGTGATTTTCCATAGTTATGTAAAGGTTTACCAGAGGGTAACCATCTACTCGACATGGGTTTAGTTGATATATCATTGGGATATTTCCAGATGTTTCATACAAAACTTCTGACCAATTTCAAACCATCTGCATCCATTTAGTGTATGGCTTCGTCTGAGGGTGCCCCACAATCTCATGTTTGACATGCGCAATATTCCAGAGGGCATCTTTTTAAAAGTGCATGAGTGCATCATAGTGCATCCATCCCGCAAACATAAAGGCGACTGCCTAACCAGGCTTCTTCAGCGGCTATGATCCATGATCCAAGTAGAAATCCTGCTTGGAAGTGCAGTTCCAGTCACAAGTGGGTATAGAACCATGGAACCATTGAAAATTGGTTGAAAGTTTTCCCTAAGATGGATTATAGTAATCCCCAATAAGCAGGTACGTTGTATAACTCCTTATAAGCACCAATCAACAAGAATATTTTAAGGAAACAAATAAACAAACACAAATTTATAGTTGATTTTTCCATTAAACAGCTCCATGTATGGTGATTTTTCCATTATAAGCAGCTAGTGACCCCAGCCCACTTCCAGCCCATGGTGCCACCGTGCCTGTTTGGCTTCGTCGTGTCCCACCACGTTTCCCAGGCCGCGCACGCCGTGCACGGAGCCGGCGGAGCCGGCCGAGCCCCGGCGCCAAAGGGCCATCCGCATGGTGGAAATTCGGGGCACCCTCTGGTTGCTTAACGTAACTACAGGGTGGGGGCCTCAAGATAGCTAAGGTGCCTTATAACTGGCTTAACTTAACTATGGTTTATGGAATAGATTCTATAGATATATTATAACATGATAATAACAAACTAGTTCATGGGTTTGATTAAGCAACTTATAACGGGAACCACCATCCTGTATGGTATAGATGGCCATTAGAAATAGACTAATAGATGATAAACATATTTAATTAACATGATGATGTATCTAAAGGTTTGGAATCTAGTGGAATCTCTTCTGTGTTTCTTTTACGGAAGTCTCAAATTTCGATGCTTGGAATCTGCAAGGGGGTCCCTTGCAAGCCTTGGGGTCTTCGTAGCTACGACATCTCTTGGCAAAATCAAGTGCTATGCTCATATTGTGATTTCAATCCCGCATTGGAAGAACTACACATATCATGAATATACAAATATCTATCGAAAACCATTGACAAATAAGAATTGTATTGGTGAAAATCACACATATACTTTCTGCTTACTTGTAACATCACTGTATCATTGGCTAGCAGTGCTTAGGGATTGGTGTTTATGATGGCTGCCTCTTGACAGTTCCAAATGGCTACTCCGACGCCACGGCTGTGGTCTCAGTGGTTTTGATGGTTTGAAGCTGACAAAATTGTCCTGGCTGGTGGGTCTAAATATGTCTATATATATATATATACCCTCTGGTGAACTAACATAGCAATGGAAAATGGCCATTTGTAGTGGATTTTCCCATGAAAAATGGTGGATCTTTCCATTGCTATGTTAGTTCACCAGAGGGTAAAGATTATATGGGCTTCAGATTTTCTAGCAATTTACCGCAACATTTCCTCTAGATCAGTACCACATTAAGCGAGGAAGATCCTAGAAATTGGACATTTTTTTCTCTCATCCACAAGGGGGATGAACTCTTCCAAAACTCGTTGGAAACCGCCATGACACATAACCACAATCACAAAGTTCGCCATAGATCTGGGTAAATTATAATATTTCACTAACCTGAATTAAGGCCATATTGGGATTATTTCCAATACTAACCATGATTTCCAGTGAGGTCGCAGTGAGGTCGTTAGAATTTACCCAGATATAGATGGCTAATGATGGCTATAAAATCTCAAGCAACCATAGATCCTTGCAACACAAATCGTTCGAAATCACCACTGGATACAGTAATGTTGTCATTGAAAACAGAATCATGCTGATTGTAAGAGGGTTCCTCGTTGCTGCATGGTTCTTCCTTTGCTGCTTGATGCTCCCCTTTTCGTTGTTTCACGTTCACTTGGTTGAAGCCCCTTTCTGATGGTTACCTTCTGACAATTTAGCAGTTTTTTCCGGGAAAATCGCCATCTTGATGTAAATCATCGAACTAAATGGATCAGGAATACCAATTCGCAAGCCGCGTGACATTGCCGCTACTCCATGGTTTTTGGTGAACTCCCAGCCCTGGGAAAAACACAGGCATCCCGGAACCCACCGGGCTCCGCTGTGCTGAGCTGGTTGATGTGATCCACCTGCCTAGGGGCAAACTTGGAGGGCTGGGGCTCTCTGAAACCTATGGGCAAACCCTCCGGTAGGGTCCCTACGTGGCTGGAAATCCCCAAACCATGGCCGGAGCTTTAGAGCTGGGAGAATCATCGAACTCAATGGTGGATGTTGCAGCCACGTTTGATTGACGGACTCTAACTATATAACCACTTTTGCCTAAGGATGAACATAATGAACCCCAGTTGGTCAGTTTGATTCAGTTTGGCTGCACCAAAAGATCCGTTTGCGTGGCAGGGTTGCTCCGAACACCCAAATACAAGGGGGAAGCAAAATCAGTTCCAACAGGTTGGAGCAACCCTGGGTTTGCCTCATGCCAAGAAAAAAACCTCAATCAATCCACTTCATCATTATCCTTGACGAAACATGACCATGCATTGGGGTCAAAAACAATCATATGGGGATGGGTCAAAACCCTGGTACCTAGTGAACCCCAAAATAGCTGGTAAATGGATGTTCATTCCCCTAAAAATGGTATTAATAGGTATTGATCCATACCCATATCTGAATTTAAATCAATTTCAAACACACCCAAGTCAAGCTGATCCCCCATTTACTGCAGATAATATGGGAACAATGTTTACAATGGATTGCACATGATGGGGACTATTATGGTATGATAAGATACAGCTGCTACATTATGTCACCAAATAGTTCCCAATTTATTTCCCCCAATGTATATATTTACCTATCAAGTATACATACCATATGGTTGGTTAAATATACGAACACCTCAGATATATCTTATTTGGGTAGAATCATACTAATATACCTTTAGCATACTTTAGCCCTATATCATACTTTTGGCTTACAGCAAATATATCATACTATTAACTACCTATCCCCTTCTGATATATGGCTAAACAACTAAATCATCGTAAATCCCAATTACATAAACAAAAAACAGGTGACATCACCACGTTCCCTAATAACAAATCACAATTTTCCCAAATATACAGTAGTCACAAATTCCCCCTAGCAAAAAAATATTTTTTTCCTATTTAAAGCACCATTTTGGGCAGACACTCAGCCGAATTCGATTTCTCCAAGGTGTTCCAGGAGGTTTTCCGCTGCTCATCATTCGCACCGTTGTGTTTTACGCGGCGAAAATATCGCCCAAAATGGCTCTCAGGGTCTGTCACCAATGGGACATCAGATGATACAAGCCGAAAAAAAACCATCAGATTTGCGTGGTCTTTATGGAAGACAAGACAAAATACCCTCTGGTAAACATACAAAAAGCTATTGAAAATGGCCATTTATAGTGAGTTTTCCCATTAAAAATGGTGATTTTCCATAGCTATGAACAAATTACCAGAGGGTATCACTTAAAATGCCCACACAATCTGTGTCAAATCACCAAAATTCTGCAGAAAAAAACGCGCAAATTTTCCATGGGAAAATCCCCATTGAAATCCTCCATGAAATCGGCGCCTGGGAGGTGGCGCCGACACTGCAACAGCATCTTCGTCCTTGCAGGGGATTTCGATGGGATGTGGTATCGATTGACGTGGGGAAAATGTGGGAAAATGTGGGAAAATGTGGTAAAATGGTGGAACATGAGGATTTATGTGGATTTGAGATGATGTGAGAAGGTAAAATTGGGATTTCGTGGGAGTTGTTACATGGATTCAAGAATCGAAGCACGCTTAATTGATGATTTAATGGGGATTGAATGGGAAGATATTCACTAGCATAACGGACAATTACGCACAACTTAATATAGGATTTCAGAGATCATCATCACCAACAAACTGATTCTGGGAACTCGAAAATTTAGTCTCATCGGCAAAGCCAGTGCACAAAAGCTCCAAACAGGTTGTGACTCGGATAATATTAATTTATGGTGATTGAGGAAGAACAGATATTGTATAGAGATGTATAGAGTATAGTGTTCACATTGACTTGAGATGAGTTGAGCAACAAAACTGTCTGTTTTTTCAAGTAAGCTGTACATAAAATTGCAGGGCGCCATCATCACCCAGCAAGAGGGGTGAACTAGTCCATTCCAGCCAAGCCAAGACTCTGTGACCTATGAAGGTAAACTCTCTGGCTGGGTGGCACTACAAACATCTGTATTGATATGGTCTTACTCAGGTATGCCGCCAGTAGGGGCAGTTGTTTGATTAGAGGGAATCTCCATAAAACGTGACCAAAAACATACAGTACCCTTGTGGATGGTCAATACATTCAATACATGCGGTTGGTTAGAAGTTCTAATATGTTCTAACTCATGATACGGTCTGCCTGTTCATCCTTCATGCGCAAGCGCTCAAGTTTTGCTCATCAGTCATCATCCCACATGGATTTCCGGTCGATTTTCACAAAACGCTCATAGCATGTCATAGCTTCATAGATAGACTCGAAGGGCCGGCTTGGTACACCACTATCATCTACTTCTTGGTTCTTCAATGGGGGATCATCCCTCTGATCAACAACTGGGGATCCCTCTGATCCCTACTCATCACAGTGACGTTTTTTGGTTCTTCATTTTTTGGCCAGAAATATGTACCATCAGACCCTCGAAGTACCCTAAAAACATCTAGAAACAATGTTTTACCCTACGGTTCAAATACATTTTGCCATTTTTTTGGTGGTATTTGGCGGGTCATTTTCAAGCGCCTCCTCGTTGCTGTCAGACTCAGTGATCGGTGAGGGAATGCCTCCACAGCGCTGCTTGGTTTGTCTCAGCAAATAAGGAAATTATTTCCAAAATTATGGCAACTTTGATGACAGAAATAGACTTTTGGGCAACGGGTAGCCCAAAAAGGCACTATTTTTGTGATTTGGGGGTTCCACATTTGTCAAAATCCTATACTTTTGACTACTTGTAAGTGATGTTCAGTGGACAAACGAGAGTAGATTATATAATAAACATTATATAGAAATTCTAAGGAATATGTATGAAGATGTAACTATAACCAAGCGGCTTTGATGCGGTTCCCTATGCCTGCCAGTACCCAAGCAAAGTAAGTAGGTGCAACTTTGTTTCCCTTAAATCCACTGAGGACAGGCTGCCTACATGTGGCAAATACCCAGTGGCTACGCTGCCGCCCCCTTGCCCGGGGAGAAAAATTGGCAGGACCAAACCATGAACCCCAACTCAACAAGCTTTAGACCTGGCCCAAAAGGTTTGGCAGCCACATATAATCACTGGTTTTCATTGGGCGCCTTCAGTATCTGGAGTCGAGTTCTTGCAAATAGCTAAACAATCATAGTCATAGTATATAATTAATGTGATTTGTTCCTATGCCCAAGAAAGAACACAGTTTTATTGGAGAGGTGGTTCTATTTCCCATTATGCGGCCTCGGGTGGCGACGCACTGTCTCTCTGTTTGAGCTGTGCAGCCGCTTTGCGTGCTCTCAGTCCATTCCACGTCTGCCATGTGAGGCAGTATTCACTTGTCGTGTGCTGATCTTGGCTCGCAGCATGGCTGCCAATCCACGTGCTGGCCTTGTTGGCGTGTTCATTTCATTGAGGCTGGCGGTCACCTCTTCATTTGGCATAGCCCATAGGATCCATGGTGCTGCTATATATGGTAACATTTACCATCTATATACCCCAAATGTTAGCATATATACCATACATGGATCCTATGGGTAGGGGAAAATTCTCTTTGCATGAGCCCTTGCCGCGACTCCTCTTGCCATGGCGTCAAGTGTCCTACTGGGCGTCCCCCTCCGTCACTCGAAACAACTCTGGCCATATAGTGAAGAAGTGGATGATGTTGATGATGTGGATGATGTTGTTGGTGTTGTTGTTGTTGTTGATGATGATGATGATGATTAAGATGAAGATGAAAATGATGAATATGACAAATATGAAGAAAAAAAAAAATATGATGATGATTATTAGTATTTTTAGTATTATTAGTATTATTATAGTATTATCATTATTTCAGGATGCTGAAACATAAACACATGACCGTCCATTTTTTAATGTTCTGTTGGAAGTCCATATGTTTGATTCAGAAAAACTTTCCAAAACGGTTTCCATCACCAGACTATAATCCATATGCATCCATGGCGGGTAAACGCACCATTGTTCTTGGTGAGCAAATCCAATTCCGTTCTCAGCTCATGAACAAAGCACATCATTTCTCAAACCATCGTCAAATATTTCAAATCATACTCAAACTGGTTGGTGGTTTCAAACATGGTTTTTTTTGTCCATTTCATATATGGGATGTCATCCTTCCCATTGACTTTCACTCCATCATTTTTCAAGATGGTGAAATTGCACCACCAACCAGTATTTCACTTCACATTTCCAGGTCTCCAACGCCAACTTTTCGTTTTTTAAGAGGGGTCAACCACCAACTTTTCGCATCTGGAAATTCCACATGTTTCCCCGGTGAAATCTCCGAAAGAAGCAAGGCCAGCCTTTGGCGGCGACCTCTGCGGCCACGAACTGTGCGTTGCGCTCGGTGCAGGACCTGGCGGAGCGATGTGTTGGTTCATTAAAATGGAAAACGATCATAGTTATGGCCCTGAAACCAGTTACACATTCGATTATTTCATGATATAAAAGCTTAGTTATAGGAGTTAAAAACCCATTTATAAGTGTTAGTTGGGCCATAACTGTGATATATTGAGTGCTGATATGGTAGTCACCAGCCATTACACATTACGATAAAATTGAGATTGAGTACAGAAGATTGATCTATGTAATTGGTTATCTTTTGAAGACACCATATTTTTTTCCCCACAACTTTGTGTGGGGTTCTTGTCTTTGATTCTGTATCCTGGGCTCCTTCTCCTCCTCCTCCCGCCTCCTTACACATACAACAATAACCTCCTTACACATACAACAATAATTTAACACACAGAAACTTAACATACATTAACTTAACATACATTAACTTCACACACAAACTTAACATACAATAAATTTCACACTAACTTCAACATACATTAACTTCACACACACAAACTTAACATACAAAAATTTCACACTAACTTCACACACACACAAATAACAGACAATAATTTCACACTAACTTCACACACACAAACTTAACTAACATACATTAACTTCACACACACAAACTTAACATACAATAATTTCACACTACCTTCACACACACAAACTTAACATACCATAATTTAACATACAATAATTTCACACACACAAACTTAACATACAATAATCTAACATACAATAATCTCACACTAACTTACATACAATAATTTCACACACACACGCACAACCTGACATCCACTTTCGTTGCAGGCGTGGCACAAACTCACATCTACCGTCGTTTTGCGTGGCAGGCGTGGGCGCCCGTGACGCCGCGGCATTTTGCATGGCAGGCGTGGCACAACCTGACATCCACCTTCGTCTCACGTGGCAGGCGTGACACAATCTTTTCACGTGGCAGGCGTGGCACAATCTCACATCTACCGTCGTTTTGCGTGGCAGGCGTGGCACTTATGGTACTGGGTGGCGCCCTTGGGCCGGGATTTGTCGCCTGGGCGCCGCGCCACTTTGCGTGGCAGGCGTGGCA
>Ga0126342_10011880_pt1 | contig 15550 bp, 16 predicted proteins | sample Cyp1metagenome_FD_92528 | JGI IMG/M metagenome (GOLD analysis project Ga0126342, IMG submission 92528) | Coral microbial communities from Lord Howe Island, Old Settlement Bay, Australia - Cyphastrea 1 metagenome | ecosystem: Host-associated > Invertebrates > Cnidaria > Coral ...
TTGGGAAAGGCTTGGAGTTTGAATTTGGCAATTGCTTTTGGAAAAGGCTTGCTTCCCTTCTGGGCTTCCAGGGGCTGCTCTGGCACAGCTTGCTGCAATAGTGAACCCAGCAAACAAACCTACCCAGATAGAGATGCATTTACAGGCTCAGATAGAGAGCTGAGCAAAAACTTGACTGAGCCTCAGCGTTTTTGAGAAAAAAGTTTGCTTCTCAGCAATTACAGGTTGTTTTTTTCCAAAAAGAAGGCTCTCCCAATTTTTTGTTTGCCACAAAAGCGAACCTTCCAAACAATACATGAGTTTCAGAATAATTTGGAGAAAATTTGCCACAATAGCGAACCTAGCTACTAATCAGGAGCTAACATTAATCTCGTGTGTCAGCGTCTTCCAATAAGAACGAATCAGGTTTGAACGTGGGAGGGGAAAAACAGGGAAATGAAAAGGGATTGTGGAATGTGGAAGACGCATTGGGAAATAACACGGAGTGGTTAAATTGTGATTTGCTATTGTGTGGGAGAATTAGGTTTGAGACATTTGTATGTAACATTATGTAACAATACTGGAATGATAAAATTTCATGTGACAAAATTGTGTGCGTGACAATGCTGCGGGTGATAGATTTATCGTGTGGCACTGTCGCGTGTAAAATGCCCTGCGGTGACTGCACCAAGTCATCTTGACTTTTTTGTTGCCAATGTTAAGATTCCCTGCATTGTTTTTAGCTGATTGTTTTTGCTTAATCACACAACATGTTAAAGTACTAAAACACCAATCCAACATTGACCCAGCTTCTGCTCTGGTTCTGCTGAAGATTGTCACATCCTGGTACAGTATTGTGCGTCCATTCCATTGATCTCAAGAAATCACAACCAGACGTGGTGCCCGAGTTTGCTATAATATGTAGCTTGGTTTATAAGTAGGCTACCTGGGTTTCTAGATTATTCTAGATGTTTCCGCTGTATACATCCATGGTTAACGTAGTAAACTGGGTGTATAAGCTAACTTATAACAGTTGGGGGCACCACCTTTTAGGTTTTGGCTGAACATGAACCTCTGCAGGTTGAATCTCATTGTTTCAGGAGTTCGACCCATGTTCCAAATTCGCATCAAAAAACTTGGCGTCAAGCTGCAGGTTGAGCCATTGCTGTGGTGGCACTTCACACGAAGAGTTGAGAAGACCCCGATCCCTCAGGGGCCCAGTATTCCAACCAACCTTAATTTGATTTCATCATCAATCCTAAGACCTAGGAAGTCTATTGTCTATACTCAGTAGCAATGGATAGAAATGCATGAGTCAATTCCTGTTGTTGGATGACAACTAGACGCAGGGTGATGCCACACGACGCGATTTTTGTCCGTCTTTAAGATCAAATGCTTCAGTGTCTGCGTGCAAAGCCAGATTTCCAAGGTAAAGAAATCATGTCCTCGAGTTCTCTCAAGCAAAGATGAGTACCACTGGGGGCGCAATTGAAATGATTTTGATGGGTATAACGGTATAACCATGGTGATTCTACCCCCCATAAGTTGGAATATAACTCCAATCATTGTGGCTACATACCCACTTGTTGCAACTGCAGCCCCAAGCATAGATACAAGTTGAATATACCTGAGGTGGGTTTGGGAAAAGCAAAAAAAACATATCATGGACAGGTCTTCCTTAAAACTAAAAGGGTCAACAAACCAAATGACTAGTCAATGACCCGTCGGTAGAAGGAGATAAACCCATTTCCGCCCAACTCGACCTAAAGCTTGCAAGCTATACCCTTAGACTGCAAAGTGAAACTGGAGAAAAAAGATGAAACAAGTACCTCACCGGGAAAACACGAGAAACATATTATGGAAACATAATGAACAATAGGCAATAATCTCTTGAAAGTCATGTTTTGGGTTCCATCTTAGTTTCCATCCTTCTATATCCAGAGTTCCTCCACATGTTTGGCGGCCCAGCCCAAGGCATCTTGAATTCCCCTGAATGTCGGCAGAATTTGGAGATTCCAGGCGCTCACGCTTCCCACAGCAGCGCAACACATGAAGGCTTTGGACAAGGATTGGTACTGGTATTAAAGTCAGCGTCAGCTGGATCATACCAGCCCCAGTTATAGTTGGCACATGTTGGCACATGACATTGGAGGTATCCCGGATGGGTTGAGGTTGTCTCCAATCCCCTCAGTTCTGAGCCTGCGTCCAAAAAGTCATTGCGACACCCGTATGCTGCATCTGGGCAATGGCAATTGACGCGGTTGTCTTTCTGGTTGCAGGTTGATACATCGTCTCGAAAATGTTTGGGAGGGATGTAAAACCAACAATCCATTAGTTACTGGGATATCCTATAGGTGAATAAATGAAGATCAATCCATTAACCGGCATTAACCTATATACGTTAAACGATAATGTCTACCTTGGTGAAAAAAAACGAGGATTCCCAACTCATCGTGACCGGTGACCCCCAACAAAAAAAAGGTTTGTGGCTCAACCCCAGGGTTGAGGATATGTAAAATCCGTTTGATAGGGCTCAACTATTTTGGCTTCCCTCAGGATTCCGATCAAGCAGATTTTGCAAACAGATAATGTATAATGTATGGTTGAAGCAACAATCATATCGGATCAACATAACCAAACAAACGATTTTGACAACATGTCGCCGTCCATTTGAATAGGCATGTTGCGCATGCTAGGTGATCCCACTTGCTACTGGTAGGAAAGAAGCCACTGCTTGGTCATGAATTCACGGGGATCAAAACCGAGTGAGTTCATATATCCTTCCTATTCAATTTCATTGGGAGTTTAAAAAGTTCCAAATCGCAATCTGTTTGCTGGCAGAACTGTAGATTCCTGATTTTGCGTTTCAAAAACTTGCAAAGTCGAGTCTCTGGGTCCCCCAACATGAGTTTTCTTCATCTGCCGACTGACGCTTTGAAGGTCGGAATCTTCAACTAACCTCCCGTTGGGGTGAGCTACTGGTGTCAAAGATTCCTTTTTGGGAAATCCAGCAAATATGACTTAACCAGCAGTCCACTTGTGGAGCAAAGGATGGACCATCACGAATGCTTGATCCATCCCTTAATATTACATACCTGTAGAAACATGGGTTTAGCATTGGATCTTTCATTTGGGTCCCGTTTGGGGGGTATTTGATGTTCTTTGAGGGGGATGGGATTACTATGAGAGATAAAACTGAGTCATTGACTTCCAGGTTTGGTACATCGCACAAAATATGAGTCATATAAGGTTCCTTGTGAATCACGCCTGCACCTTCAGACAGAGAATGGTGCATTCGTGCAGTATGTCAGGTATGGCCTATTGCCTCCCTTGTTATTTTCCATCTAAACACCTTCCCACAGAGATGGACCTACTAGCCCTATCAATCGCAAGTATCAATACCTCTAACTAGATCGAAACAGTAAATCATTTGTACATATTTTCACTAGATCCATCTAGATCCTACCTTGCCTAACATCTTGCGCTTCGTCTCCGTGCCACAACTCCTTCATAGACTCGTTAGAGCGCCTGGTATGGATAGTACTGGTGATTATGTCCAAACCTTTCAAATTTTGGGTTTGTCTGACGAAAGGGCTACACCAATGTTTGATCATCAACCCCCGATGAAAATGTCATTTCTTGGCCGGAACATCCAACAAACACAAACATATCATATCGTATCATATCATATCATATCATAGTAAGATTGGTTTTTATTCCCATGATATTCCCGTGATATTCCAGTTGATGCTTCATATTGTTTCATTGTAGTTGTATCATGATCATGTTGTATCCCCCATGGTTTTCACCATCACTTCCCTAGCGGCCTGAGGAGCTCTGGCACGGAGGCGAAATGCAAGATGTTGGGCAAGGTCAGGTAATCTGTGAAGGACGTCCAATACCTAAAGAGGTACCCAAATTCGGCCCAGAAATCCCCCTAAAGATATGGGTTACATTGGGTTCCACAACAACATGAATCAACTCAAAATAGAGTTGGTGCCGTTTTTTAATGGATCGACAATCGTGAAAGATTAAGTTAATACGAAAGTGCCTTTCCAGATGTTTTACCCCGATTTTCGGTTCTTGTGGGCAAAACAATCAGTGGCTAAACCACCGTTTTTGATGACATAAAGACCCTCCCCATCCACTCCGGATCAGTCCAGGTCCCCAGACCTGAAAGTTGGGGCCTCTCAGTACCGTCGCTGGGCACGTGTTCGCCCACTGAACTGTATCTCAAATAAAATATACTGCGTAAGTATATTATAGTTATAAAGGTATACATATTCATAATCAAACGGAATTAAGTTAAAAAACTTCCGAGTTACGGATGCTGGTCATGGTTAGCATTCACACCATCATGTCATGCTAACCCCATCATGTCAACTACATCATCAAGTAGACGGGAAGTGAAACAGTTCTGTGGCGAGAGCTGGGTTTGTACTTCAAAATGTTCAAAAGTTGGCGCTTTTGGAAGATGAGGTCGTCAAAATATACACCAGACTGTAGCGAGAGCTCGGTTTCACAAAAAAAAAGGTTAAAACCTGAGGGCCGCAGCAAATAGTTCAAAAAGTCCGCACTGTTGACGCTGCGCGAATGTTGGTCGATTTGTTGCGGGCACTCCTGCTATGCGGGCTTGCGACCGGTTGTGACAAACGCATTGGCACGGCTGTGCGTACGGTGTGATGGTGTTACTCTCATGCTATGTGCAAATGCAGCTGGAGGTTGCTAAACGCATTGTAACAGCTGCGCGGAGAGAAGAATTTGGTTGCAGAAGCAGGTAGCTAGGAAGCACCTCAGAGCAGAAGCGGATCAGAGAAGAAGTGGCCCAAATAAGAGGCTGCTCACAGAAGAGGTAGCTGAGACAAGAGGAACCTCAGCGAAGAGGTCGCTCAGTGGAGAAGTAACTCACCAAAGCAGTAGCTCACTCATCAATCCATCCACCCGGCCATCCACCCGTCCATCAATTCATTCATTCAGTCTTTTATTCACTGCACCATTGATTCATTGGTTCATTGATTCGCTGATTCATTGACTCACTGAATCAATTGAAGCAATTGAATCAATTGAATCATTGAACCAGTTAAATCATTGATTCTGTAACTCACTGCTTCGTTGACTCATTGCTTCACTGATTCATTGATTCATTGGTTCATCGATTCCTTGGTTCGTTGATTCGTTGATTTATCGATTCACTACTTCACGCTGATTCATTGATTCAATGCAATGGCTCACTGATTCATTGCTTCGTTGATTCGTTGATTCGTTGATTCACTGCTTCATTGATTCATTGATTAACTGGTTCATTGCTTCATTGGTTCATTGCTTCATTGGTTGATTCACTGGTTCCTTGATTCATTGATTGGTTGATTGATTGTTTGATTGACTGATTGATTGATTCATCGTCTCATTGATTCATTGATTCATTGCTTCGTCCCTTGATCGTTTCTCTGACGCATTGATTCATGGGTTCATTGATTCATCGATTCATTCTCTCATTGATTCATTCAGTCAGTTGTGCATGGGTTCTTTCATGTCAGTTCATCTTAACTACATTTTAACCACCAATTGCTCATTCGTTAATGCGCCTGACAACTTCAACACTTCGTTGCTTCTGCTTTTCAAAAACATTCCTACACGTCATCTTTTTCCTATAGTGATATATAGTGATTTTGTGTTTTCGAAACTTCCGCCCCGGCGCGAGCCGGGCACTACCGGTACATTCTAATACCGTATTATATACACACCCATCCAGCATGAATCCTATAGCTACATTATAGCTATTACCCTCTGGTAAACAAACATAGCTATTGAAAATGGCCATTTATAGTTATTTACCCATTCAAAATGGTGGATCTTCCCATAGGTATGTTAGTTTACCAGAGGGTAGAGCTAAACCAACAAACACCCGACCGGCTCAGCGCCGAAGGACGTCATGGCAGCCCAGTCATCCGTATCGAAGGGCGAGTGCGGATGCACACGCTGAGGCGCATGACCCAGGCGATGGCCCTCGAAATCCGGACAGACCGAATAGTCCTACGGCTGTTGGAGCTGTTGAAGCCATGCCTTTAATGGGACTTTCATGGGATGCAACAGGCTTCAATGGGATTGTTTGATAGGCTTTAATGGGATTTTAATAGGATTTAATGGGTTTTAATGGGATTTTAATGGGATTTAATGGCTTTTAATGGGACTTCAAGGGGATTTAATGGGACTTTACTGAGACTTTCAGGGGATTTAATGGGATTCAGTGGGATTTATATGGGATTTATTGGGGTTCAAAATGGAATTTAATCAATCGGATTCTAGGTTTAATAGGGATATGTCACTTTATCACTAGTTGATTGAGAACGGGATTCCCCTATATGATTGATATTGCGATAATCACCAATTATCACCAATTAATATTGGTCAGTAACATCCCCGACCTAATTGTTGGTGATGTTACTAACAACCGGTTGTTGATAATCATATGATAGTAACTATTCATAGTTATAAGTTATTGGTTATATTGTTTATCATCCCCACAATTATCAAACAACCGGGGTTTTGAACACTGCTCAATTGGTTGCGAAGCTCCTAGTTGCTCCTTGGCTTCCCATTTAGTAGAGAATACTGTATAGATGCACATAGCTGCCGGTCCCTTCTAAGCACACAATAGCCTCAAGAATGCCGGGTGAACCAAGAAAATCATGCTATCAACTTTATGAAACAGTGATTTCCCTGAGCTTAGGTGTTTCTCATTGTGATGGGAACATAATTAAAAACAAATTCCCAAATTTAATAGTGACAACAAGAATGGCAATTGTTGTTTAAGCTAGCGCCGCACACAAAGACGCCGGGCTTTTAACGTTTTTCTGTCTTCTTGGGGATGGGGAAGGGTGGGCTTGGGGTGGGGTGGGATGTTAACGTTCATGTATATGCACACACGCACTTGACACTCCTCTACAAGATCTTCTACGGCACTTGCACACGCACTTGACGCTACGTTAGAACATGGGGTGGGGTGGCTGGGGCCCGAAACTCCTGAGCCAAAAAAAGTCCCCGCGTCTTTACGGGCGGCGCTACCTTGTTGAAGCAACAAATAACTGGATCGGTGAGATTTCACCCAAAATGACAGAAATTACCAGCAAGGCTAGAGGCAAACACAGGTCCAACTGACAAATTCGCAATCAAAAAATATGGGAAAAACAAAGAACTTAATCAAAGGGACTTGGAGGTGAACCAACAAACAATAAACATGTTGACCATCACAAACAGTGGTACAAGTAAAGCAAGATGTGTGGGTCATGGACCTCAAAAAAAGGTGGTGCCCCATCTTGTTTGGTTATAGTATAATTATAGAGGCATCACCTCGGAGGTGATTTGTCGCTATTATCATAAGACTTGTCCGTAAGGGAATCGAGCTGAAGGATAGATATGACTATTGATCAACTGCTGAAGTTAGGATCTATTTAATATAAAGCAAGAACATATATTCAACATCTTCGAACCCCTGTGCTTGGTTTGTCATATTGCCATAACTTTCGATACCCTGCGATTCTCGGTTGGTGAGGGGCGAGATCCCCCATGGTTGCTTCCCTCTCTGGGTGACCCAATTTTAAACACCTGCACCTTGTTGATCCTGCTGGTTCCGTTTCAGGGTGCCCAACAAGAATAGACAGACCTGTGTTCCCTTGGTTCCCCATGTTCAGTCGATCACTAGAATCACAAATTATCACCTGAATCAAGCTGAAACATCATTACTGGTCAATTCGGGATGATCATTCCCAATTAGCTTGTAATGAAAACAGTCAGTCCAACGGTAAACTAACATGGCCAATCTTTTCCATCCAACTAGCTGATTCCAACATTAGTAAATTCACCACTGGATGTGATGCCCTATGTTTGTTGCTTTATACACACAGTTAAGTACAAATGTTTCACTCACAAATCCATCCAAAACATTGCCTATAGTGGGGCACCACCTTTTGTTGATCCGATGTGACCCACACATCTGGTTGACCCCCTACTTTTGATGCTTACAGTACTACGTATTCTTGTTGCTGCACCTCCAGTTACTTCCCTTTGATTAAATGTCCAATGTTCCCCTAATTTTTCATGGCGTTTTTGCTGGTTAAACATCTGGTTCCCCCTGGTTTTGCTATGTGTTGCTGGTAATTTGTGGGTGAACCGCCAATTTTCTGTTTAAATCCCTTTCCATCCAGTCCGTTTTTCCCCGGCCACCACGCAGATTCTTTCCTGGCTCACGTAGAGCGGCATGCTCTCGCGTGTGGGCATGAAGATTGGCACGGCCATGGAGTACAGCCTTTGTGAACAATGGGCGAGTTTTCCAGGGATGTACCGAATTTCGCACCTTCATGACCTTCATAATGGGTTTATGTACATGTAAACATACTCTGGGCCCATACTCAACCCCAAACAGATGGAATTTAAATCTTTATGTTCTATTCATTTTGAGAATTCCCTACATATATTTATCCCCGCAACATGTATATATAATTATATATATATACTGTATATATGTATATATATTGTATATATATAATATTGTATATATATAAATATTATATTATATATATATTATATATATAATATATATATATTATATATTATATATATATTATATATATTATATATTATATATATATATTATATATATATATTATATTATATATATATATATATATATCAATGCATGTATTTCTTGTTGGTGTTTGTCAGCAAAAAAGGATACACTCCCAACGTTGTGGATCTTTTTACAACAATGATGATCAACCTAAAGCTGGAGACCTCGCTACAAAGCCATAGGATTCCAAGATCCATTGAGTTTCCTCATGGCCCTGTATTTTAACTCCAACAATCTGGAGATGAAGGAAAACGGGAAAACCTGCTAAAGGGTCGATCCAACCCTACCATTTCTCATCATTTTTTAGCATGGTGGGTAATGGGGATCGATGAGGATTCAACGAAGAATGGGAACATTTAGGTTTCACAAGGACTGAGACAGGAGAATTTCATCACTGCACAATGTTTCCGAAACGGCCCTGGACTGATCGTTTTTGGATGCCACACTTTGACCCCATCCGATCTGCGCAGTGTCAAAAATGATAGGTAGATAAGACGGAATGATCTCATAGAGATAGAGATCTCACCAACAACGCTGTACTTTCAGAGATGTGACAAATTAAAGACTTTTTGGTATATTCGCAACAGCCAGCCAACATGAGAATAGACAATTGAATCATCAGACACTAAAGCTGACTATACATATATATATATATATATAATAGCTGTGGCATCGCATAGTAGACCTAAACTGTCACGAGTGTTTTCAATCCTGGAAACTCTGAATGTAGGCAGCTCGTATGGTCACGCTCTTGACGATTTTTAAAATGATGTATGCGTTCTTGGAAAACCACAATGTTGTATCCGTCATCGTACGTGCACAAATCCAGGTAACCAGGTTTCATGACTACACATGTGTTTCTGAGCTGCTGTAATGTACGTTGTCCCTATATGCCCATATTACAGTATTCATCGAGCAGGAAGCACCGGGTTTAGACGCATGATCTTTATATCTATACGTGCGAACATTGGAAACGTAGTGGTGTGGGAAGCAACAAAAAAGAAAACAAAAGAACAATGAACACTCATGATAACGAATGCCGCATGTTGAGGAATTATTTCTCCAATGTCCAATGTCAGTGGAAGGTTTATGTTCATGTGAATGATTGACTAGAATGGCGAGATTACAGTGATTTACCTTGCTTACTTGGTAGTCCTGAGTTTTTTGCTTTACCAAATATAGCAAAACCTTTCAACGGTCTGTGAATCCATATGATTTCGCTCTTTGGCGAATCACATTCTCGGATGTGTTGCAAACCATCCACCCTCCAGACTAAAAAAACTGTATATACATAAATCTCTGTGTGTGTGTGCGGTATGTATAATATATACATATATTATTATATTATAACATCAACATACCTGAACAAAGATGTCTTGTTTTTTGAACATATTTGTGTGTGTGTGTGTCGGAAATACCAACTTTATATATATATACAAATAAATACGCGCACACAGATGCAGTTTCCCTATGTAGTAGCACACCAATACTACAGTTTTACTTCCATATATATGAACAATCAACCATGAAGACAAATCTTTGTCTTTTGATGTTTGAACCCATTTTTACTCTTCAAAATGATCATTGTGGTGCCAAACACAACATGTTGAGCTGCTGTTAATGAATAGTCGCATTCCACAAAATCACCCAATGGTCATCATCAACCGAGCCGGGTTAGCCTGAAAAAAAAACGACCCCCAGGTATCCAGTGATTCATCGTCATACTGCCTAATATTTAGGGCCATACATTGGCCGGAAGGAGCAACAATACCATCCAGCCACATGAACCCTGTGCGGAAATAATGCCACACAAGGTAAATGCATGTAATTGCTGCATGGGAATTGCACGGGCTGGGGACGCTCCCGTCTCTAAATGGGGGATAGGATGATAGGTCCCCCGTTCAGACCCACCCAACTGGGCTGCGTGGCTCATAGAACCAGAACTGGCTTGGAGAGTATGGGTAGATCACCGCCTTGAGCGAATGCCAAGCTATGGCAGCTATGGGGAATGCATGTGCCAAACACAATTGGCTGTTCAAACGGTTCAAAGAGAGCATTTAAAACACATATTCAAAAACCAAACCAAACTTATGGCAAACCATGTTTTCCACTGTTCACTCATGTTAAGTGTTATCTTCTTAAGGCCCATGATACTAAATTCCATTTGCACTAGTCTACATATCCAAGATTTGAACCCAAACATGTGAGCGTTAGGCACAGGAACTCCAGCTTTCACAGGGTCAAATTGCAGAGTTACTTAGCCCAAGAATTACAGTATACTTGGTGGCTCACCCCATTTAGTAAGTGTTATAACTTAAGAATGTTCAACATGGACTAACCCCTCGACCCCACTCACACCAGGGTTATAACCTACTTCCTGACTGGGGTGAAGCGCCAAGTGCCAACATTTTGTTGGCCCACGGCAAGGCACAGCTTTGAACTCAGCAAACGCGCTGTAGCCTTGCCTTTCCTGCGCGTATGGCTGGGTGCTGTGACACCCGCGGACGAGGAGCATGCAAATGCAGCATGCATGCATACGTTACATTCCATTCCATTGCAGTACATTCCATTACATTACATTTCATTCCATCACATTACATTTCATTCCATTGCATTAGATTCCGTTACATTAAATTGCATTGCATCCCATTACATTACATTGCATTACATTACATTATATTGCATTGCATTGCATTCCATCACATTACATCGCATTGCATTCCATTGCATTCCATTACCTTGCGTTGCATTCCATTGCATTGCATTCCATTCCATTACATTACATTGCATTCCACTACATTGCATTACATTCCATTACATTACATTGCAAATTCCATTACATTACATTGCATTGCATTGCAATACATTCCATTATGCTAAATTGCATTCCATTACATTGCATTGCATTACATTCCATTACATTACTTGGCATTGCATTCCATTCCATTGCATTGCACTACATTCCACTACATTACATTGCATTGCATTGCATTACATTCCATTTCATTACATTGAATGGCGCTACATTCCATTCCATTACATTACAATGCATTACAATTCATTACATTACATTGCAGTGCATTACATTCCATTACATTACATTGCGTTGCATTACATTCCATTACATTGCATTGCATTTCATTACCTTACATTGCATTGCATTGCACTGCATTACATTACATTGCTTTGCCTTGCATTGCATTACATTGCATTGCATTGCATTACATTGCATTACATTGCATAACATTACATTCCATCACATTACATTGCATTACATTCAAAGCATTGAATTACGTTATATTGTGTTGCATTGCATTGCATTCCATCACATTACATGGCATGACATTACATTACAATACATTGCACTGCACTACATTCCGTTACAACATTGCATTGCATTACATTTCATTACATTACATTGCATTGCATTACAATACATTGCATTGCATTACATTACATTGCATTGCATTGCATTGCATTCCATTACATTGCATTCCATTACATTGCATTCCATTACAGTTCATACATTACATACATTACATACATTACATATATTGCATACATTACATACATTACATACATTACATACATTAAATACATGCATTACGCTACATACTACATACATTACATACATGCATTACATTGCATTTCATTGCATTACACTGCATTGCAATTCATTACATTACATTGCATTGCATTCCATTACATTGCATTGCATTGCATTCCGTTACATTGCATTGCATTCCATTACATTGCATTCCAGTACAGTTCATAAATTACATACATTACATACATTTCATACATTACGTACATTACATACACTACATACATTACATGCATTACATGCATTACATGCATTACATACATTACATACATTACATACATTACATACATTACATACATTACATACATTACATACATTAGATACATTACATACATTTTACATACATTACATGCATTACATATATTGCATACATTGCATACACTACATACATTACATACACTACATACATTACATACATTACATACAGTACATACAGTACAACACATTACATGCATTACATACATTACCCACACTACATACATTACATACATTACATACATTACGTACATTACATACATTACATACATACATTACATACGTTACATACATTACATAGATTGCATACATGACATACATTACATACATATGCACACGACATGTAATAAATACACACACACAAACTATATACTTATTTTTTTATATGCCGTGTCTCGACCATATCGCCACAGCGCGCGCCTTCTCTGAAAGGCTAGTGGACTCCCGGAACCGCAAGGGTTCCATGTCACCTCAAAGGAATGTTTGAAAATTGTGGGGAAAAAACGCGAAAGTTGATGCTTCGTGATTTTCCTCATTCAAATGAACATTTTATGGGGCATACCACATTTTCAGACACATCCAAATAAGTAGAAATAGTGCGATATGGTGCCGATAACCTGCAGAACATTCACATTTAAAATCATTTCACAATCATTTAACATGATTTCATCAACAAAACTCAGGAATAAATGAGGGATTTAATCAAACCAATTCACAAAGGAGCAAACAAAAATGAGGAAACCATGTCATGTGGGCTTAAACTGGCTAAATCGAGGAGAAGGGCTTGTTCACCAGAAACCATGGGGGAACTCTTTCCCCCGACTAGAAACAGGGGACGTTGAACAACATCCACAACAAATACAAAGAAATCACAACATAAACTGATCTCCTCTGGCACCGAAAGCATCAAACTTGATTTAACTTGTAGGTAATGCTGGACCCATATGTAAGGTGGTGCCCCATAGTTGAGCAACTGGGTAAACATAACTAGGCTACTTCATGGGTCGGGATGTGTTGATACTTAGCTGGGTAAACATAAATCAACAAACACCATTACGGGACACCACCTTGTGCCTGTCGGCAGTCGAGGTTGGGGAGACTAAATCTTTGCCGGATGATCACCAGCTAGAACAACAGTCACAGGGTGGAGCCCAGCAGATAAGAAAGATGATTGATCACTGTCAGGAATCACGAATGCTGGATATATCCACGCTTGAATCGTTCTTGAAACCAACTTATAACTGCTGGGTGCTACTTTGCATCGACAGTAAAGTACAATCGACAGTAAAGTACAATCTACAGAAGTCCTGAAAAAACTGGTCTCAATTGTTAATGTTGGCACTACCAAGCCAGAAATGAAAAATACCCCCAAACAAAGCCCACACTTATAATCCAATCCGCCTCCCAGTACGCCTACATAGGCTAGGACTCCTCGCTACTCAACCCTTGGAGGCTGGTTACTGTGGGATACTCCTCCCTGGGCAACTAGCCCCTGTCAGCCATATGTGCCATGGTCAAGTTACGTGGGATAATTTTGGCCAAAAAGGACATCTCACCATCATGCGTGACTTATAGTGGGTATCTAAACCCCTATGAGTGGATTGATGGCCATGCCCATTTACGGAAACAGAAACAATGAGACTTCACTATGGCACACATCAGGAAATACCTAGAAGTTCCACCATCAACCATTCCCCCTGTCACTGTCGACAAGACGCCAGCCATCTGGTCTGCGAAGTAGTTGAGAACACATTCCTCAGTGCGTCCATCCAGCTCAACCCAGGTCCCAAGTCCCAAGCAGCTGGCAAGTTGGCATCCCAGCACTGATGTTAACCGGGTGAACCACAAGAACTAGGATTTATGGATAGGGCATATTGATCATGCACTTTCTTCGGATGTACTGTAATCTAATTATTAATTATATATATATACATATGTATATATCTTTGGGACGGGTATGCGGGTTTGTCTGAAATGGGCTACCCTATCAAAATCATCAAACAATAATGTGTTGAAATCATGGGCTTTTCAGTTTATCATTTCATTCCCTAATATTTCACTGCCATATAGCTGGTGTACACCACATTTTTTAGACACTCCAAAACATTAATGTTGGTCATACAATTCCCATTTACCAAGTTGATATCCCATTATATCTGGCTGAATCATATTTATTCACTAACCTGAAAATACCTAAAATAATTCAAACTAATTCAAGCCATTTGGGGATGATTCCCCTTACCAATCATTATTCCAGTGGCGTCACAGTCAGGTCATGTTTTTAATAGTTATAGAATCCAACATATATAATGCCCTTATTGTTTTTGCTTCTGTGTCCTATCAGACGTATCATATTCCCAATTCGCATAGAATTCCCAAAGGATAAACACAACCACCCTCCACCTGCACCACTGGCGGGGATCAGTGGATCAGGCTCCACAAATGGCAACTGATCTTAATGATACCCTCGTGATCACAAATCCAACGACAACCCTTCACCCAGTCAACTCATCATGTCCGATAGGAAACACATTTAGTGACTTAAGACCAAGCCTTCACATACTCATAATGCTCCATGATGCTGGATGTTTTTTGTTTAACCAACATCTAGGCCATTCATGTTTTTGAATATTCCAGCACCATGGAGCATACTTGGACATGCATCCCACTTAATGGTTATCCATTTAGAGCCCCTATAATCCCATAAATGGGGATATTCCAGAAATAAAACTGGGGGTATAACTGGGTATAAGGATATAACCCATTTACGAAATGGGACGCACCCCCAAGTATGTGATAACGTAAGGCCCAGATTCCGTGTCCCAAAAGAGGCTCACGCTTCGCAGCAGCAGCAACTCACGCTGCCGCCGAGGCCAGTAGCTTGCCTGTATGATGGCTGGGTTACCCGCTACCCCAAACTTGTTTGGATTGATGGATTTTCATCATCCCCCAGAAAAATGCATTTCTGTATTTTACAAGGTCAGCCACCAATTAGGTATACAACACTAATGGGGTGAACCTACAACCGGTAAGCGGTCAGCACTGTTTTGAACCAACGCTATCGGGCAGATCGATGATATATACAA
>Ga0126342_10011881_pt1 | contig 15550 bp, 18 predicted proteins | sample Cyp1metagenome_FD_92528 | JGI IMG/M metagenome (GOLD analysis project Ga0126342, IMG submission 92528) | Coral microbial communities from Lord Howe Island, Old Settlement Bay, Australia - Cyphastrea 1 metagenome | ecosystem: Host-associated > Invertebrates > Cnidaria > Coral ...
ATGATTGTATATGATTGTATATGATTGTATATGATTGCATATGATTGCATATGATTGCATATGATTGTATATGATTGCATATGATTGTATATGATTGTATATGATTGTATATGATTGTATATGATTGCATATGATTGCATATGATTGTATATGATTGTATATGATTGTATATGATTGCATATGATTGCATATGATTGCATATGATTGTATATGATTGTATATGATTGTATATGATTGTATGTGATTGTATATGATTGTATGTGATTGTATGTGATTGCATATGATTGTATATGATTGTATATGATTGTATGTGATTGTATATGATTGTATGTGATTGTATATGGTTGCATATGATTGTATATGATTGTATATGCATGTTTATATATGCATGTATGTATATATGTATATATGTGTATATTTATATATTTATATGTGTGTATGTTTATATATGTATATATATATATATGCACGTATGTATATAAATCAAAACAGTTAAGAATCATTGAATCATTGCACACCATTCCAAAAGCCACAACCACAAGCCCTGCGCCTGCACCGGTGACCGCTCCGAAGCGTCGGACTTTCCCACCTCCGCCGCCAGCAGCTGGTCGAAGCGCGAGGTGGGCGAACGACCGTAGGGGCTGGGGGCATCCTGCCGCGGAGCTGCGGAGCTGCGGACAGCTACAGCGGACTGGGAGATCCAAAATGTAGAAAAAAAAAAATGGGGAAAGAATGGGAAAGGCCTGTTCATTGGAGGAAAGTATGATGGGGACTCTAAATTTTGAGAAACGTCCATGTACCATAATGGTGAAATGTGAGGGTCATCGTGAGCACTTGAAAATGGGCATGTGGAAGTTCGAACTGCCATTGGAAGTGGTGGATATCGCTGGCAATGGACAACATAGGAGTGATAGCGGCAGGCCATCTGTTTGGCATGTCGTGGGCAAGGGTACGCAAACAATCATACAGTCCGAAGAGGCCATAAACCTATTGGACTGTACAATTTGTGGCACGCAGGGCCTATCTTCCTGCCTGCCTGTCAACAATAAATGATGCCTAAAATCTGAAATTCAAGGCTCTAGGAAGCCAAACAACATCAAACAAACACACTTTACCAATCCCCCTGTAGATTACCCCCTGTCCCCCAGTGGCCACCATTTTGTGGGCTTAAAATGAAGCCGCTGGGGTATTCCTATCTACAAAATGAAATCCTATGCCCCCAGCTATAACCCAGGCTGTCTACAAAATGTGAGCCTCCAGGGGACCCAGCAAAGAGGGGAATTTCACCAAAACCGCTCTACAAAATGAAGGCCCCTGCCCTCTCGCATGAACAAAGAACCATCCATATACCACCAAACAGTAGGATGTATATTTTGCGACCGCTGAGGGCTCTCATTTTAAGCACATCAACCCTTTGGATCCGTGATGTTGACCTTACTGGAAAGGCTCTCATTTTGTAGAGTGGTACCTTAAAATTGCCTTCTTATGGGGTCCTCATTTTGTAGGGAAGTATCTCTTACCCTAGCTGGGAAGTCATTATTTTGTACAGGAAAATACTTTGAACCTGTATAAATGATGTATCTCTTACCCTGCAAATGATGCTACCAGGGACCTGTATAAAATGCACTGTGTTTGAAGCCGCTGGGCGTCCTCATTTTGTACATGAAATCTACAGGGGGTTCTTTACCAAACCTCCTCCGGTACTCCTCGAAAGGATCAGGCGTGCGCTGGGCGATAGTGCTGGTTTCCCCAGGAGATTTGGCACTGGAACTACGCCCATCGCTGGGGGAGGCAGTAGTGGCCTTCCCCAGCACATCGAAGGGCTGGGCTTGCTGGGGCTTCATGGGACTTACGCGCTCGAACCAATCCGGCGTCCTCAGAGCTCTGCAGCTTAGATTTCGTTCCGAAATAATGAAATAATGCGTCACGTGGCCCTTCACTGAGGCCTTTTCGGCAATCCTCCCGCATCTTGCACCAACTGTTGGTGACCAACAATGTCATCCCGTTTCAGCACCCCAAGACGCACATCAAGTTCGTGGTTGCCCATCCCCCGAAAACCCAACACCCGAACTCCCCCAGAAGCCACGCCCAGCATCTGCAACGCCGGTGAAGGTGTGGCTGCCAGGGTGGCGCGCAGCTCCCCAAATGGCCCAAATGGCTCAGGGCGATGCACGAAGCTATCCATCCACGGGTCTGGCGTATTTAGCACTGGAGGTGAAGGCAACACCTGCAAGGGGCGTGCGACCCCAGTTTCGTGGCCACTTCATGCCGATTTTCATCGTGTTTCATGGAGAAAATATCAAACAATTTCGTAAAATCCGGTGAATCAGTTGGTGAACGGTGGGGGGGGCATCCCATTTGTGAAGTGGGTCTTGCACACCACTGGTGCCAACCATCAACAATTTGCTAAGACCCTCCCAACTGAACCAGGGCAAGAGCCTGAACCCCCGACCCCATCTCTGGCACCGTCGAATCTGTCTCGTTGAGGGTCGGAAGATCAAAGAGGGCGGGGCTTGAGGGCCAACTGGGTCCATCCTGAGAGGCTGATTACAGTTTCGGGATTTCGGGGGCATCCCCCTTTTGATCCGCCAGGTGTTTATGAGTCTAGGACTGCCACATCAAACTCAAAAATGAACAAATCAGATCGATCCTTACTGTACCTGGGAATGTACGTCCCCTCTGGGGTGCAAAACATCTTTATTTGGTTTCGGGCACATGGTGAATTACCCATGGACTCCTTTGAATTTTGATTTCGCGTGATGATTTCCCTATGTGTTGCAAAGACTCTATTGCTACTGGAACTTGCTATGTTTAGGCATTGGCCACATTTCAGTTTCATCTATCATGGCTATGGCTTTGGTCCCGCCAAAAAATGCGGAATGCATCGGAATACTATAAATCTCTCCATTTAAATTTATGGCACAACTACTGGGCGAACCCAGTAACGCCCAGGAAAACACATATGGAAGCAGAAGACGGCAACCCAAATGAAGAATCATCTTCCAAACCCGAATAGTTCATGTTTTTTTTAGGCTTGCGCCTTAGTTTTCAGCTGACGTTTTTCCCTTCACCATTGAACTTTCACTGGGACGTTCAAGGTACAGAGCTGGGTCGTGAGCTGGAGGAGGGCCACCATCCATCGCTGGCCGGGGGACAGGTCGCAGGACCCTCCGGCAGATCGGCGTCATCCTCCGGGATGTCGAAGAAGGTGTTCCTCTGCTGGAGGATCAACCGCTGGTTAAGTCTCCGACGTGGAAAATCCATGGAAAATGGAAAGGTCGATGATCCCAGCCATAAACCTCCATACCTTTGGAGTGATCATTGCCACGTTTGATTACCGGAGGGTGATGGGGACTTAAGATCATCTCATCCAGGAGTAAGATGCTTGATTTCTTCCATGTTTGACTCAATTTTATCATGAAATGATGGATGTTGGCAGGTTCTGGCTTCGAATCTTTATCTTCAAAATTGGCTTTGTCCAAAAATGGCTCGCAAATTGGATGATCCTCACATATGTGTACACACATATGTATATATATAATACATTCCCTATCAAAATGGCATACATTGGCCATATCCTCGGTGTAAATTCCGCCGTTTTCATTGGCCCCAGGCTCTTGCAGGTCAAGCCGTTGGGTATCATCGGATCTCTGCGCCGCGGCCACCGCAAAAAACGTCCAAAGGTGGCCCGAAAAGAGACCCTAAGCAACTGGAGCCACAGAAGCTGGAAAAGTTCCGAAACTCCAAAAAGATCGGTTAAAAAAATCCAAACTGGGCACAATATGACTGGAACATGAACATCCAGAACCTATTTTGACTACACGCTATGAGGCTTTTGACTCACCCTATATTACTGTGTGAGGATCACGAAGAGTTTCACATTTTTTTCTGGCCAGGTTGTCTCGAAGAATTGAATTTGCCCTACCACACTGACAAGAAAAAAACACGGTTTCTCTGCATTTGCTTCGTAACAACCACAGATCACGCTCTCCTATAAATATGCCCATACATCAACTACATCAACCCAATGGAATGCCCAGCAAACATGATTATCCATTGTTTTAATCAAGGGATAATTTTTACAGGAAACAATTTTGTAATATTATCTCGCACCACTTCGAGAATGTGGGAAAAAAGTCATCGACTCTGCCCATCACCTCCCATTGCATCCGGCGATATCTCCTCTTGCGTAGTTATGGAAGCCCTGAGGCAACATCAGTGTTCACTGACTGATGTAGGTAGATAAGTAGATGCAAATACATATTTATGATATCTATGTGTACATACATATGTATATAATATATATGTGTGTGTGTGTTTGTGTGCGTGAGTGTGTATGTGTTCGTTCGTTCGTTCATTCATTCACTCATTCATTCACTCACTCACTCATGCATTCATATTTACTTGTTTATTTACACATTTATTTACTTATTCATTCAATTCATTCAATTAGTTTTTATTCATCCATTTATGCATTTATTCATTTCTTTACAGTGTAGCATCATCAACATAATATGTGTATATATATAATGTGTGCGTGTGTATGTGTGAGGTATATCCTACGCATGTGTGTGTGTCTCTGTTTGTAAGTTGTATAGTGTTTCATTTTATATACAGGTAGCTTTAATACATAGACATAAATCAATATTTATATATGCGTGTATACAATATGTATATGATTGTATGTCTATATATATATAATTACATATGTACATGCACACAACTAAGACGGTGTGCCCCAGACACGGTGTGCTCGAAATTCATCAAAATCCCCCAAAATGGAGAGGTTCAGAAACCAGGCGCTCCACTCAGCCCCTTTTTTGGGCGACCGGGGTAAGTTCTGAAATTCCAACCTCCTTAGCCAAAGGTCCAAAATGTATTGAGAATATTTGAGAGTCCTTCCAGTTGGACCCCCGCCTGTAACTCGCTATCCCCTCACCCAAATGCCCAGCGCCACCTGCTCGTCTCCATGCTCTGGCGCAGGACCTATTTCCACAACGAAATGCCATGAAGGATCTTACATCTCCCACTGTTAGAAAAGGGAATTCTTTCACTCTTTTGAGCCAAAATCTTCACCCCTGGAAGATTGCTTTTTGGTGGTGTTGAAAAAAGATCATTCGGGGAAACTGATTGGAATAATTTGAAAAGCATGAAGTCTAACCTCGGTGGTATTTGGATATGATGAGATTGTAGGTGGCTTCAAAATGGTGTGGTGCTCGGATGCTGGAACGCATGAGAGGCTATGGAGACCCCGCTCTTATGTTTCTGGATTGACTGGGCAAAACTGTACAGTCGGTTTACTCATAGTGCTCAAACACACCCATAACATGTGTTATACTGTGCCCCTTAAAATCCCATAAAATCCAATGAAATCATCATAAAATCCTACTGAATCCTTACCTTTTTCCATCATCATTTGCCCAACTGCCGGCCTCCTCTCTAGCCAGACGTTCCGCGTCTAAGTATGCCTGTTTTATGACTGAGCGATACAGAGATTAGCAGATGATTTTGTGCATGTCTTGCACCATGACCATGCTGCACCATGCTGCACCACCCAATTTTGGGGTGAGCCAGAGTTTGTTTGACGGTTGGCCCGTAGACAAATGAACTTTGAAGAATCAGCAATAAAAAGACCAACATCGGCCGAAAAACGAAACACGTCTGCTTGATCATCATATTCCCCATGAAGATTGCCATGAATCACTTAGGGTGTCTCCATGGCTATCTGCTCTCTCCCCATCCAAATGGGTGGCCTCAGCTTGGGACCTCAACTGTATCTGCTCTGCCAGCTGGGCCTGGTTGGAATTTAAGGGAAAAAGTTGGGAAATCTGCAGGAAACCACGGGTTTTTCCCATGAACTATGGGATGTCCGGCCGATTTTCGCTGTGATGGTGCTCGGATGCAGGTATGTTTCTTCATTATTCCTAGAATTGGCCTTAGGGATCTTTAGTTTGTTTTATGCAAGAACACCCGCAAGATTTCATGGCAGTAGTATAACTAAAGGCCGCTAGTACAATTGGATGGGAAAATCATGGTATTCCTGCGCGTCTTCCTCTTGATATTGACCCAGCAACAACAGTAGGTGCTAGCTGTATGGAATGCAACCTTGGTGGTGTCAATCAAGATGGACTTTTCCGAGTGACCTCGACTTTGGACCGCAGGTGAGTCTCCTCCTTCAAGGAGGCCTGGTTGAGAAGTGAGAATGCATGCCGAAGGACGATGGTTTTGACGGGGCTGATCAGGAGGATTCAGAAGTCATCCTCTAAAAGTTGCCATTTGAAAATGGTCCGTTCTCAGATTCTTTTTTCCCAGGAATCTGTTGTAAAAACTGGGGCCAAACCCCATCCAAAGCCCAGCTCCAAACAGCTTTGTCAGCCCTGCCTCCAGTCTTCGTTTCAGCAGAGCCTGTTCTTCCAACTCAGCCTCGGTCTAGTTTTTCTCGATGTTTTTGCCCAGGATTTCTTGGGAAACTGATGATGAAAAGATGAAACCATGGGACTTTCATAGGATTGTCATGGGATTTAACCAACCAAAATGGTGATTTAGCCATCAAAAATGCGGATAATGAAATGCCGAATAGTCCTTGATCATCATAGATCCTCAGGTTTTTCTTGTGAAAATCATCTACTAAACCAATGATGATCATCGATGCTTAATCCAATGCGCTGTTCATATTGAACACACCCCAGAAACCATGGTTTAGTAGGGTATAAAAACACATATTTGGGACCATGGAATGGTGATGTTTCATATCAAGGGGGTGGGATACCCTATTCTTATACACGGATTAGGGGTGTGAAAGTGATGGAAACTGAATGGAAAACTGATGGAAATTGAATGCCCACCTTTTTTAAGGATTACATGACATGTAAAGTGGCTGGTATGCAGCTAAGCTTCTAGACAGTAGGGCATATTCCCACCGCATTCAAGCTATACTCAAGAAGGGGTTGCAAATCGATTCTGAAAGCACCGTCAGCCAGTTATCCCTAAAGTCTACACCCCCGAATGCCAGCAGTTCATTTCAGAAAATTCTCTTCCAACCCCCTTCTCGCATACAGTTTTATACATTTTTGAGAGGGGTCCAAGTGAAATTGCTGGCTTTCAAACCTGTCTGTTGATACATTTTGGGCGGGTTCCAAGTGAAACTTCTCGGCACATCCAGTCCTCAACCAACCCCTCTTCGCCTCCGCCTGAAAGCGCAGCTGCTTCTGCTCTTCAGCCACAGCCTGACAGTGATCCCAAGGGGTTGGTCCAGAGATGGGGAACCCAAAAATCCCATCGTTTCCAAAATGATATCAAGATATATCAAGGAAAAGTGCCATGAAATGAGGTGTTTTCCCTCCAATAGCTGTTTTTCTGGGTATAATTATAAATTATACCCCATTAGTTTCTGGACAAACCCTTGGTGGCTTGGGTTGGCCATTTAGGAACCATTTAAAGGTGTTGCCGTAAAGGCTTAAAAAGGTGACCACAGCCTCTGCTTGCGTCACCCGCTGCATTTGTTCCTCAACAGCTGCCTGGTGAGGTGCTTGGTAAACTGAGTAGCTCCCTGGCTTCCAATGTAACAGGGAACACCACTAGGGATACAACATGATACAACCATAGCTCTGAAGCCGCTCCCTCCACCGGATAAACATGTAGGTGGCCTCAGCATGCTGCAGCTGGGTTTCCACAGCCTAGCACCGGAGAGGTGCAGCTAGACATGTCGATAATTGGACAGGCACCCTGTAGACTTTCACCTCTCCGTCTTTCTCACTTTGATCAAAGCCGAATCAAAGCCATGTGGGTTCAACAGTGGTCCCCAGTTTGACCACATCCTTGGTGAATTTGGAGGGTCCATGGAGACCGGAAATCCTGAGATTTCCAACAGATTTATCAATGGATTGGTTTAAGGGAAAATTTACAGGAAACCATGGTTTTTACCATCAAATATAGGGGTTTCCTGTAAATTTTCCCTTAAACCAATCCATTGAATTTAACACCCATGAGTTCTGTGTTCGTATCTCCCTGTCCGCAGCCTTCGGGACTCGGGACAAAACCTTGGATCTCAGCTGGTCACGCTCTGCCGCCAAAGCAGCAAGCTCCTAGCGGCTCAGTTTCGAGCCAGGGGCTGCCAGGACTGTCCCAGCTGCCAGGGATGACTGTCCCAGCAAAATATCGCAAAATGGGGGATGGGAACGCCACTTTGGCCCTATGGAACTTTACTTGGGGAACTGTGGTTGATTGGGTTAGGTATGGTCTTTGAATGTCTTTGAATGTTTGAAACCCATTGGATGGAATGTGGTTCCAAATTTTGAATTTTACTGCATTGAAACCTCACCCGGGCCGGGGAATCATCTCAAACAGAGTCTAGGGTGAACGCCATGGGGAGGAACACCCGCCTGGTAGTTCTTTGTTTGAAAAGGTCTCCGCATTTTGGCAAAAAAGAACCTACCAACAGAAGCGGTATCGCAAGGACTAGTCACACCAAACTGGCGGGATCACTTTTCAAATCATGAAAGGTCCCACTGCCAATAGCGAAGCCAAACTTGATTTTGCAAAATAGGTCCCAAGTTGAGCGTTCAGCATCCACGACTTCTGTGATCTGCGTTGTTTTGCAAGAACTACTGCAGTGCTTCGCTGCCCAGCCGTGCACCATCAATGCTCTGGTGGACACAGTGGACACCGGCTCTCAGCATTCGCCACAGTAGCTGCTTCAACTGGCAATCTTGGCAATCGAATTCAAGAAGTAGTCGGTCTCCCTCTGGGACTGCAGGTGTACGAAATGAATCCTCTCTTCCTTAGTCAAACAGGACAACTGAAGGGCAATCTCAGCTGGTCCTTTTCACATGACGTCACCGCATTCCTTCTTCCTCCAATCAGATGGCATAAACTTCAATGCTTATCAATGCTTAGCAGTTGCTGATCCAAAGAACACACCTCTTGGCCCCTGTAGAAACTCAACGATTACATCCCAATCCGACGATCAACCCAACCACTTCAACCTTTCGCCCAGCTCAGCTTCAAAAATTCGTTCCAGCTCTTGCAATCTCTCAGGAAATTTGCCATGCCCTGTCCACACGAAGTATGGGATGCTGTTGCGGAAGTCGAACAGCAGCAACGACCAGGTCTCGCGATTGCCATTGCAACAGGGCTCACCCGTTCCGATCCTGCCGAGAAGGCCAGGGAGCAAAGACTGATCCTCTATGAAACAATCCACTTGAGTCTTGACCCTTAGTTTCAGAATGTGTCAGATGTCTGAAATGCCCTATTTCAAAGTTCCTTCCATCTCCTCCTCTTGTTCTCCCTGTCCTCCACAGGGTACGACGCCAGGCCCGGAGATAGATGGTCCAGAAGGGGTAGTCCAACCAAATGAGGCACTGCGTGTTGTCCCAGATCTGCCGGTTCAGCCCGTAGCGTTCCAGGTCCCTGGCTGGTGACTGGTGGGATTGGTCCAAACATGTGTACTTTGGCCAAACATTAACAGAATATGTATGCTGTTTTGGTGGTTCAGCTGCCCACTTTTTTGGCATGCTATTCTAGCTTGACCTGTACCATACCCGAGTGAAAATTCCGGGGAAAAAAAAACTGTCTACTGTCCATCCTGTAAAATATCTGTCACAGCCTAGCAAGAAAACAAGAAAGATATTTGAATATAGTTGATAAGGACACATAGAAAGCATCGTTTTGACGTGTTGCATGCAGTCCCCAAGGTCAGATGTCCAGATCCGGTGCTTTATTTTAACCCCACCTTGGTTTACTCATGAAGTTTCCATCCAAGATCCATGCATCCCCCAGGCTCTCAGCCAAAATGCCCAGCGTGTCCTCATGGTCCCGCATGACCCAACCGGGCTTCCTGGGGGTGCCACGAGCCAAGCTTCACCAACTTTCAACCGGCCAAAATCTATACTTAATGAACAATATATATATATATATTGAAATATGTATGTCTGTCTGTCTGTCTGTATGTTTGTTTGTTTGCTTGCTTGCTTATTTGTATGTTTGTATGTATGCATGCATGCATGCATGTATGCATGTATACCGATCTATTTATTTATTTAGGTTTGTATTTGTTTATTTATTTGTTTTTTATTTATCTATATTCATCTATATTTATTTATGTATTTATATGTATTTATTCATTTATTTAGTCATTTATTTATCTATACACAGTAAATACCATTGACACAAATAAAGACCGCCAAGCATCCAGTAAATGGTATCCAGTTCCACCAGGGGCAGCTGCAACATCTTTCCCAAGCTGCCCCTGAGCTGGGACTTCCCCGCCGCGCAGCAGCCTAAGATCCGCAGGCGTCGGGCTGTCGCTACCTGAGCAGCAGCCTCCAACAAATACCTCGCTCGCCTAGGGGTGAGACCCCTGACGTGACAGCGGCAGCACAACAGGAGGACCAACACTGCAGCGATGCCGGGGATGATGATGATCATCTCAAGGTGCAGGTTTTCCCACCGAATCTCGGGCAGGGGATGAACCCCAAATCACCGCAGGGCCAGAGAGTGATTGCTGGCGTCCAACCATGGGGCCAAAGGCGTTCAAAAATGAAAGACGACAGGCTGGGCATCTGACCCACTGGGCAGCAGGGATGATTGGAGCTTGGGTTGGTTCGTGTCGAATCAAGGCAACCATCACCATCACACAGGGGTCGTTCAAGCCACGTGATGCCACAGGGAGGAAGGGAAATATCAAACTTTGGCACACTGGCGTGGATTGATTCCACCGGTCATCCCTCTACACGAATGCCAGTTTGTTGCGCAAAAGGGGCCCACAATCTGGAATTTGTTCAACGGAAAAATGTAAGGAAGCCCTCCAAAATATGGATTTGTGTTTGATGGTCTGATGGTTGATTTCCGCAGAAACTTGAAAGGAACCTTGTGATGCTGCGGATGATTGACGCGTGGCACAGAAAATTCTTAGCGCTTTAATTGCATGTCACATGCACATGTTTGCTGATTCATGCTGATTCTATCGCCTATGCTTGCAAGTTGTTTCTCCAATATTGGCTGGCTTTACTGTAATCCCGATCTTTTATGGTTTAAATCCACTGATATCCACTGATTTTCCTGATTTTCCTGGGGAACATAATTGCAAAACTCCTCTAGGTTCATGGCTTTGTTGGTAAAACTGCCAACCCAAATCGCTCCTGTCGCAGTGCCTCAAGGTTGCTCTCTGGCCTCCACGAAGCTTCGGCCAGAACGAAGCTTCGGCTACGGGGACGTGGCAAAATTTCAACCCCATTTTAAAAATGGGATTGCTTTGGCAACGAAAAATGATCCGAAAGTATATATATATATACTTCGTGGGGATAGGGCCCAACTACAGTGGCCTAAAGACGATCTTAGATTGTCAGGGTCGAAGACTCGTGGAAAGGCCCTAGCGTTTGGCCCTTCTCAGGCCCCTCAACCGTGTTGCATCTGCAGCGACTTGCTGAGAACCCGGGCTCGGCTTCTCGCTCGGCGACCTTCCCGGTTTTTTTGAAAGGTGAAAGTCATAGCGTCCCACCAGCCTTCCTAGAATCAACACAGTGCAACACTGGCGGTGCCTTTCAAGATAGACAGTTACTTGCAGGGCCATGGCATTCCCATGTTATTCGCTCAAATCTGGTGACATATACCCATAGGATCCCATAGGTTATCATGGACTTGCGGGTCACAAAACCGATCCGATCATCCAAGCCACAAACCCTGCCTTTTTTGGCTCACTCTGGACTCCCCTGCCATGGTTTGGTGCTTGCGGCCCACATCTGCTTGGAAAATCTCATCAGAGCAGTGTCAGATGAAATCCTCGGAACCCAAAGCCCAGCGCCTGTCTTCTAGCGCCTGAGCCTGCAAGTGGAGTAGCTGCATCCCTCTACGACTCTTAGACCAGTTGGAATAGCTACAACATGCTACAACTACAGGTCCAAACACAAGGTAACACAGGCACATCATTGCAGGTGTACATACAGTACACATGCTGTCTTTTGATCCCAAAGTGGGTGTGGCCCAGAAACGAGCTATTGAGGGGTTAATCAAGCCCCTGCACTTTGGCCTCCTCAAGAGCTTTGCGCTCCAACTGCAGTGCCTCCTGCCGCTGAGCGGAACCGCCCATTGAGCCAATGCCATCGGAACCGGCTCAGTCCTCAGCCTCAAGTCTCAACCGCTTCTCCGCATTCAGGTTGCCCTTGCAGTGGGCAGTTTCGGGCCCAATTGTCCAGGTCTCATTGGGTTGGGGACCAGTGAAAAGACAAAAAAAGTGTCTACCTCACCTTTTCAAAAGCGGGTTGGGTTTCCTATTCTTAGGATATACCTGTTCTCTCATTGCACGTACCTGTATAGACCTAGGCGACCTAGGCTGCTCTAACAGGGCCTGCAGCTTAGCATAGGCTGTGGCCAGCTCACCTAGCTCCTGGACCAGGGGTTGCCACTACATCAGTGGGATGTGCCAAACAATGGATTGAACACCAGAGATGGCCACAATCTGTGGGTTTCATCCATCATCGTGGCCTACCTTAGCACCGCCCCAGCCGCACCGGAGTCCTTCTCCAATTCTGTCTTTTGTCTGGTCAGATCCTCACACCTGGCACCAGGTGAGGAAGGGGCTCAGCAAGTGATTCTATGGTGACAATTGGTGGATAGTGCCCCCATCACTTCTTGTTTTAAGATGATTGTTTTAAAGAGACTCACCATGAATGGGTCACAACATAGGATACCATGGCTGAAAAGCTGCTCGGAACGAGGAAGTCCATGGAACACTGCCCATTTTCCAAGTTTCCAGACCATCCTCATCAAACAGTCCGCCTGGCGACGGCTCCAATGCTGACCTCCTGAAAAGTGCACGGATCACCCTGGCACCAAAGTAGCTCTACGGTTGGATGTTCCATAGGTGGCATCCATTAGAAAAGTCAGGATCCCTAGGATCCTCTACCTTTTTTGGCAGTTTCGTGTGGCCGTTCCAGTGCCGGTTTGCAGAGTTTAGCGTCCTGGTCCTCCGATCTCAGCCGTTCCTGCAAGGACGAGGACATCGTTGGACACCACCGTCATCCAGGGCAATTTCCGTTTCCAACAGCAGAAAACTAAAGGTCATAAGATGTCATAAGTCTTCGAGTCCTGCGCCCCTGGACATGTCTTCGGTAGACATGAACCAGAATTGATTGGGGTCTCAAAGGGGTTCAAAAACTGATTCTCTACCATATCGATGCAATCATTACAAGCAACATTGAGAGTCTTCTATATTCTCTTGGTGTCACTTAAACTGAATCTATCTATCTGTCTGTCTATCTATCTATCTACCTATCTATCTAATCTAAACTAATCTAATCTATCTATCTATCTATCTATCTATCTTACTTATCTTATCTATCTAATCTATCTATCTATCTCTCTATCTCTCTATCTAAAACTCTATCTATATCTCTATCTGCATCTCTATCTATATCTCTATCTCTATCCATATGTCTATCCCTATCTATCTACCTACCTACCTACCTATCCATCCATCTATCTACCTACCTACCTATCCACCCATCCATCCATCCATCCAATCCATCCATCCATCCATCTATTTATCTATCTTATCTATTTGTGTATCCATCTACCTATATACATGTGTTTGTGTGTTTGTGTGTTTGTGTGTTTGTTTGTTTGTTTGCTTGCTTGTTTGTTTGATTGTTTGTTTGTTTGTTGGTTGGTTGGTTGGTTTGTTGGTTGGTTGGTTTGTTTGTTTGTCTGTCTGTTTGTTTGTTTGTTGTTTGTTTGTTTGTTTGTTTGTTCGTTCGTTTGTTTGTTTGTTTGTTTTTTTGTTTTTGTTTCTTTGTTTTGTTTGTTTGTGTGTTTTGTTTTTGTTTCTTTGTTTTGTTTGTTTGTTTGTTTGTTTGGTTGGTTGGTTGGTTGGTTGGTTGGTTGTTTTGTTTGTTTTGCTTTGTTTGTTTATTTTGTTTGTTTTGTTTTGTTCTGTTTTGTTATGTGTTGTTTGTTTGGTTTGTTTGTTTCGTGTTGTGTTGTTTTGTTTTGTTATGTTGTGTGTCGTTTGTTTGTGTGTTTTTTGTTTTGTCTTGTTTGTTTTGTTTTGTTTGTTTTGCTTTGGTTGCTTTGTTTGTTTGTTGGTTGGTTTGTTGGTTTGTAGGTTTGTTGGTTTGTTTGTTTGGTTGTTTGTCTGTTTGCTTGTCTGTTTGTTTGTGTGATTGTGTGTTTGCGTGGTTGTGTGGTTGTGTGTTTGTGTACTTGTGGACTTGTTTGTTTGTTTGTCTGTCTGCCTGTCTTTCTGTCTGTCTCTGTGTCTGTCTCTGTCTGTCTCTGTCTGTCTCTGTCTGTCTCTGTCTGTCTCTGTCTGTCTCTGTCTGTCTCTGTCTGTGTCTGTCTGTCTCTGTCCGTCTGTTTGTTTGTTTGAGTGTTTATGCATTCATTCAATCAATCGATTCACTGTTGATGGATTTCGAAGAAATACCGTGCTCTGGCCTGGAGTGCTTGGACTTGCGCTGTCAAGGCTTCTGCCAACCTGGGCATCCGCTATCATCGGTAGGTATTGGTAAGCGTCATTATCAAGGTTATTATCAGCATTGCTGCTGTGATCATTTTGTAAGTGGTGTTGTGTGTTCATTGTGTTAATTAATTGTTGTAATTGTTGTTATTGTTATTGCGTTGCTAGTGCTATTACAAGTATTGTTGTGTTGTGATTGGTATGGATATGCGTGTTACTATGATGATGATTCCAACCCCCGAAACCATAGATGAATACCATCACCAACTACCATCCAAGAACCACAATGATTTTCTGATATCAGCCAACTCCTGAAACATGTGTATGTACAACATACGTATATACAGTACATATACACACATATAAATATATATATATATGCAAAAACTAACTATATATCTCTATACACATACCTTCATATATATATATATACATAGCTGATTTGGGATCCAACTAATAAGTGATACCAACCATCAAAGGTGTGTTTTGGGGTGAACCGGCACTTGATCCCGGAGCTTTGCGAACGAAAACTTCGTTTCCGTGTCGTCGGGGAACTCTTGCAACTCCGCTTTCTCTGCTTCCGCACGGGCCAGCTGCTGCCTGTGCTGAAAGTTCATGAAAAATCGATGTTCATACCACAAAAACCACTCCTGTGTTAATGTGTGTGTGCGCAAGTGTCTATCAAATAATATGTGTCCAGGCATATATGTATATATATCTATCTATCTATCTATCTATCCATCTATCTATCTATCCATCCGTCTATCTATCCGTATTTATTTATTGATCATTTATTTTTAATTCCTTCATTTATTTGTTTATTTATGTGTTTATTTATCTACTTGTTTATGTATTATGTATGTACGTATGTGTGTATGCATTTATTTATTCATTTATGTGTGTGTGCATACCGGATCATACATACATATGTGTGTGTGACTACATACACATAATATATAGGTTTCAATGCAGGCAGCCTTTTGACGCGTAGCAAGTTGGTTTTTCAACTGTGGCGGATATTTCCTTGCCACAGCTGCCAAGAAACATATTGACCTTCCTGGTCCCTGGTTCCATCTCATCTCCATGGTAGGAGAGCGC
>Ga0126342_10011882_pt1 | contig 15549 bp, 14 predicted proteins | sample Cyp1metagenome_FD_92528 | JGI IMG/M metagenome (GOLD analysis project Ga0126342, IMG submission 92528) | Coral microbial communities from Lord Howe Island, Old Settlement Bay, Australia - Cyphastrea 1 metagenome | ecosystem: Host-associated > Invertebrates > Cnidaria > Coral ...
GACACGGCGTCGTCGTTGTTTGCTTCGAAGTGCCTGGGTGAACGTTATGCCTGAATGGCTGCTCTCTGTGATCTCTGGGATCCTGGCTGGGGGGATCCCCGGTTTCCGCATTGAGCTTTGTTGTCTCTATCACCCTCTTGTATGGCCCCTTTGTTTTGTTCCGTGTTGCCTTTGTTTGCTTCTTTTTCGGTGGCCATACTCAAGATGACACACAAGATGTCATCGTGCATCTTATTTCTCAGAGCTGGTAGCGATCCCACTTCTCTGTGCTTTGTGGTTTTGGTTTTGTTGTGGTTTTGTGTGTTCTTTGTTTGTTTGCCTTGTTTGTGGTTTGGAGTTTGATGGGACCGCTCACTGGACTGTGTATATGTCCATTACCAGTGCTCTTTTGAGGCTATCGACGTTCAGACGGCCTTGCATGATAATTTACAATTCATCTTTTTGCTGCGATTGAACGTGTGTAACGACCTGGCGAAAGCCATGAAGGCGTTGGAAGGAAAAAAAAGCTAATTGACGGGTTCTGGGGAATGTCACCATCAAGCCAAGCCACTCCACCTTGCTCACCGACGATGCCATGCCCACCAGCACAACCGTGCTCTCCAGGCACACCTTCCGTCCCTTCGTCTCAGCCACGTCCACATGAGACAACTCCTTCGACTTCACCAAAAGGAGTTGGCTACCATGAAGCGACAAGAACTTACGGGTTTGATCTCAACCCTCACTGGCAGGACGACAAGGACCACTACGACAATCAAAAAGTCAATGGACTGGAAGATATGGCAAAGTTTGTGGAGTTGACGGAGGAGGAGCTGGTGGAAAATGATGACTTGACCAATTGGTCTGCATTATGGATTGGGACTCATGCGTCCCATCATATAAGGTCCCGACTGGTTCGTTGCCCACTGAGGTCGATACTGAGGGCGCGGCATGTTCTGAAGGTGCAAAATCGACGAGTTCATTGGTCCACGCCATCCTGGGAAGAATGGTAGTTCTGGACGAGGAGCTTGAACTTGTCCACGGGGTTCAGTATGATTGCGCCCAGGCGCCGGTGATCGAGAGCGGTCAGAGCCAGCCATGTTTGGACAGTGGGGAACGATCACCCTGGGCAACTGAGAGGTAAAGAATTCTACAGAAAGGAGTTTAAGGCAGAAACTAGGAGATAAGAATCTCTAAACCAAGAGTGCCAAGACGTCCAGTGAAATAACACGTCAAACAAGAAATGTCAAAAAGAAGACATCAAGCAGTGCCGTGGCATTCGCATGAATGGCATCAATGTCCTAGCTCAAACATGTGACAGCAAAGTGAAACAGGAGCGGTGACATGTTTTCGATAGATTGACGATGTAAACTCCGGTTTCCGGGTAGTGACAAAAGAAATCTAATGGTACAACGCCGCTCATGAGCCATGCGAGTCTATGGCTGTTGGTCGTCCCAATGTCCTGAGTGGTTTTCCTTAGTGCGATCATTGATGCCTGAGTGGTGTAATCATCGCTGGACGAATCCCCGTCGTCCATTGCTGGGGGCAAATTCTGCCACTTCAAGGCGATGAATTTCAACCCAACATGATTGCTGTGGGCAATCGTGTATTTTTCCTAAGTGGTGGCCACAGGTGAAAGCTTACCCATGACAAAACTCGAAGGAGCCCTTCGCATCGTAGTCCGTGCGGGACCGCCTCTGGGTGGGTGATCTGCAAGTGATCAATATGATACCGGCCAGCTTCAAGTGGGACAAAGAGTAGGTGACCATATCAGTGACAGGCTCTCCCACTCCAGGTAGGGTTGCCCTTCAACAATGGCCAAGTCGTAGCCCACTTCCTGAACATAAGCAGGCTTCCACACACAGAGCCGATCCTCAACGCAGTGGATGAGCATAACACCTCTGTCTCCAGTTGGAAGTTCCAGAAGTGCCGGTGGTGCTGCACCTGCAGCCACTCGTGTCATGCCTGGAAAACTGCGGAAGCGGTCACGATACATGGTACGAAAGCGTAAACGAAGTTGAGCCGGGGCTAGAACAGGTAAAATCAGGATATAATCAGATTGAAATAGAAAAGGAAGCAAACAAAACCAAGACAAGACACTTTTTCCCAGGCGATGTTAGCGCAAGCTGTAGACCGTTTAGTCTTCTGCTTCAGGTTCACCAGGGGAGTGCAGCTCAGGCATATTTTGTTTCAATACAAGCCATCGTGCTTTGCAGGCTTCAGGTTCTTGTTTCAATCGAAGTCCGATGGTCTTCCATGCGGGTCTGGCCCGACTGTCGCTTGTAGCTGATTAGTTCGTGATCTTTACTGCGAAGAATCATGGTAGCGGAGCCCCCAGAAAGTGGGACACCCGCAGAAGCTACCGTTAGGCCCGTCGTCGTTCAGCTCGGGGTTGCTATATTTCTGGATTGGTAGACCGTTGCAGCATTTTGACCTTTGACAGCAGGTGAATTTCTTGCATTTGGTGCCCAGTTGATTCACACGGTTTTCTAGCTGTTTGGCATTTCATCTTGCATTGCTTGTCGCCGTGTGCACCCAGTAAAAGCATTTGCATTTGATTTAACCTTGATTTCTGCAGTGAACCATGGATCCAGCTGTTTTGAGTCGATCTGTCCAGCAAGCTGCAACAGCTGCAGGTCAAGCAGCGCAAGCGCTCTGAGAAGCCAATAAGTGTCGTAGCGCAGGGTTTGGTGAAGCGCCCAAAGACGGCCCAATGCCTCAGAAAGTTTGGTAGTGCAACATCGTCAGAAGATCAATCTGGTTGGACTGGCTTTGCATTTCTTTCAGGCAGTGGCTGTGTTGTTCAGATTCTTCATATAGCGCAGACTTGACCTACGTTTACGTGGAGGAGCACGGTTCAAGCCCAGTGACTCTTCAGGAGAATGTTGCAGGCATTGCCAGTCGTGAGCAGTCTTGCAAGTTGTATTGTTTGCAAGTCTTTCAGGCATTCTGAACAATTGGCCGTTGAAGGTGCTTCGCCAAATGCCAAACTCAAACGGCTTCGAGGTTTGGGGACAGCTTCGCAACCTCTGTGCCTATGCTCCCAAAACCAAAGCCAGGTCCTTAACAATTCTTTCTGCATTGATGGGGTGTCCAACATTCAACAAAGATTGCACCATGTGGGAGCAAATCCAGAACTTATGGCCAGATGTCAGTTTCCCAGGTTGAGTCCAGCCATGAGCAGTTTGCAATTCGAGCGGTTCAACTTGGCATGACATTGCGTTGTTTGGTGCATGGATGGAGCTGGTAGTGGCTGTGAGGTTGACGAGCTTTGAGCCAATCTCTGATTGGCATCGTGATTTGGAGGCTGAGTTTTTCCGTCCTGAAAATGTTGTCGAACTGATCACTCTCGCACACACATATGCAAAGGGAGTTTCTGCAAGTGGATTTTTCATGTGTGGCCGTGTTCTTGCTGCAGCAGTTGAAGATGCACAACAAGGCGATGCAGGTGACCAATCAGATGTTTGTGAGGGTGGGCTATGAGGTTGAGATTTATCCAGACCCAGAGCCAGCTGAGGCTCAGGACGAGGGTGAACCTCTTGAGGAGGGCTTGATGAGACCCTCAGCTTGATGTTGGAACTAAGCGGTTCCCAATTGGAAGGATGAGATCGTTGATGATTTTGGTAGGTATGTTCAGTACAACAAGCGGCTGTTTGGAAGGTTCCGATGACCCCGGCAAGATCTTTACAAAGCACAAGAAACTGGCACAGTTGATGAGCATCTTGAGCCTCTTCCCCTTGCAAGGGTGCACAGCAACTGTTGGCTCTACTGACGATGGTGGTACGTCCTGGATCATTTGGGTCTTTACAAATGCTTTGCAGGAGGGATAATTTCAACATGTGCAGGATGCTGATCAGATTGAGCCAGAAGGTTTTTCAGCAGCCGAGCGGCAGCTCTCAGATTCCCCAAGGTGATGTTGACCGTGGGTTTGGAATCCAACAACAGCCCTCTGCGCATGGCATGTTGGTTTGGATGCTTGAACGATGTTTGCGTCGTCGCAATTCGACAAGTGATGGTGCCCGCAGCAGAGTATGCTATGCGTGTGAAGTTTTTGCATGAGGCCATTGCAGGCCCTCATTCTGGTGATGATATACATCGAATTCGTGTCTAGTTCATGCTTTCATGGTCAATTCAGATGAAGATTCACCAGACCATCAAAATCAAAGACGTTCTCCTTCACAAGATGATGTTCGACATTTTCAGATGACATTCGACTTATGTAGCGGCGCTTGCAACAACATGCGGATGACAAGAGGAGCGACCGAGCTGCTGATTCTACTTTGCATGATCCTTCAGAAAGTTCAAATGATGCAGTGATTGAGACAGAGCTTCAGAGAAGAAACCGATATTTGCATACATGTGACATGGCCTAGTGTTGAGATCCCGAAGTTTGGATTTTGGATGCTGATCCACTATGGCCCCTGTGATGGTGACAGCAGTGAAAGTTGTGATGGTGACAGCAGTGAAAGTTGAGCCATGAGCTTTCATTTTGCAATTTCTGGAAACGGCGCTTGAATAGACAGCAGATATTTGCATGTGCCTTCAATGTTCAGAAATGCAGCCCAAAGCGAGGCTAACGTGGATCTCCGTAAGGACGCTTAGCAGGTTAGTTTCATTAATTTCACGTTGCAGCCATTGGGTTAGCCTTGAAAGGCATCGCAAGTCTTGGCACACCAATGAGTGCCCCAGGCAGCAACAACCCTTTGGATGTTTTTGGCATTTGTTTTGGTGACGCAAGTTGAAGGCTGTGTCAAGGCGGGGTGAAAGATGTTTGCGCCATTCGACATCCAGCAATTGTCCGAGACGCTTTTGGATCAGCGAAAAGAAACATCAACTTTTCAATTGGCTTATATATCAATTGTTACAAATTTTCAATTGGTTTACATATTTCTTTGGGGGTGGTATTTTCTCTCAATTGAATGATCGGGCTGACCACAACATTGTGGCAAAACAGAGCGAACTTTGCAATGTTTGCTTCACTCCCCGTGTCGATTTCCGAGTGCAGGGTTGTAGACGCCGTCAACAAAAATTGAATTGTTAGGGTCTCCGCCAAATTTGTTGAACACGGGGGCAATGATTTCATTTGCTTACCCACGCTGATAAGCGAGACAAATGTGTGTTTGACATTTTGTTGCAAAAAAATATGAGTTGGGTCAACTGGCATTTCAAGATTTGGTTATGTTTTCCTAATCGGCATTTTTGTTTTTGCCATGATAATTCGACTTGTATACGGTTTAAAGAAAACGGTTTGTTGTTGAACACAGCAAGACGGCATTATTGCACAGCGCCATGATGGAGTGTTTTTGACAAACCAAATTTGGTCTGTTTGAAACCACATGTTTTTTTCAAAGAACATCCATGTGATATTGAATTTTGTTGTGTTTTTATTTTTGCAGGTTTGTGTTGATTCAATGTCTATTCTTCAATGCATCGTTTTCCACATTTGCTGTGCGTTTTGTTTTTCCAATATGTGTAAGTATTTTTTCATTTTTTCAAAAACTGTACGTATATATGTATATATATATATCAATAAAATGCACATGCATATATGCACATGCAGTATCATATATGCACATATACATATCGACATCGTTGAATCTGGACAACATTTATGCTTTGACATCTGCAGCCCTTTTGTGGTCACACACATTGATCTCACCAAAAATTGCTGTGCATTTTTGATTCTATTGGTGACCAAATCAGGAGTTGTTACATAAAAAACGTTCGTTAATCATTTTTATGATTTATGAAACAAATAATCACTGCGATTGAAGTGGTCAGCATGTTGCGCCCAGTGTATTTTTTTATTTTGAATGGTCAAACGGCTTGACTCATACATGATGATGACCGGCACTTTCTCAGCAAAAACATCGGTAACACCATTGAAAACGATTTGTGACACAAACGTGGTGATGGAGGCTCGTCGCTGCAGATTTGATTGCAACATTCGAGTCACGCCGAAATGTTGTGCAGGTGGCGCCGTTGAATGCCGATGTGTGGCACAAAGCAGTGAGGAACTCTGAGGAACCCAAAATTTGGACGCCGTGGGCCGTGCCGCATTTTGATTATTTTTGATTTGTGATATTTTTGACCCAATTTTTGCAATTTCTCGAATTTCTCCAATTTTCAATTTTTGAGTTGAGGCCATCGTGCGGTGCATGCGCTTTTTGCAGGATGGACCGTTGTTTTGAATGTGAAACTGCAAACACAAGACCACAATGTAAAAGTAAAAACGCATGGTGTTATTGACAGGTCCCGGCAACCCGAGAAAAGATGGATGAATCAGAACGGAAGCAGGCAAGCTCCGGCAAGGTCCGGCAAGGTGTTCAAGAATTGGGGGTAATGGGGTAACGCATTTTTTTCCCAGCTCACAGATGCTCACAGATGCTCACAGGTCGATGATTCCTTGGATCCGCCCACGAGCGAATGCCTCAGAATGCCAGTGTTGTACAAACTTGTCACACATTTGTGGTGGTCATGATGGGTTTTGATGGTGCAAATTGAGGCCTGATAATTGCTGCTGCTGGCGTTTATGCTGGTACATATGCCAGTTGGATGCCAAATGCTTTGATTAATCCCATGCTCCGCAAACCTTGAACTGTTTTTGTCAGTTTTGCACTGTTTTGCCTTGCGTAACCAGGCTGCAACATCAGGTAAAACAGGATTTTGGCTGCCTGAATCCAACATATATGTAAGAAGGGTATATAGGCTATATCCAAAACCACATTTGGTGTAAACATGGGTTCAACGAAACAAATCAATTTGTGTAGCTTGTGATTTGTCCGACATTTCCGATGTGTACGGCCGCTACTTGATGGTTTGAGGTTTCCGGAGAGTTTTGCGGGCCCGACCGCTACTTCTTCAACTCGTGGCATGTACACCTTCAGCTGCACACCTGGCAAATTTTCATCATTTCTTTGGTACTTTTCGTACATTTGGTACGTGCTCAAAATTGCGACAACAAAATGATAACAGGGGTATAAAGTAACACAAAATTGGGCAAAGGACATCGAAAAAACTTAGAACCAAATGTTTCCTCGGTTGGGAATGGATCGCCAACGGACAAAAAAAAGTGAACACAAACTACCGGAAAGTTGTGTCAGAGAGTGTCCAACAGGGGTAATTGTCAGCTGATTGCACATTAATATGTTGTGAATGTCAGGTAACTTTGTGTATGGGAGGTTTGTTTATCAGACCTGTTCTCAGCGCAAACGAAATTCGGGCAGAACACCATCACTGCCGAATTCTAAATGTTTAGTGCATGCTTTTACGTATTTGTCAACGACAGTGCTGTTTGAGGCCAAAGACTGTTGAAGGACTTGATGAAGCAGAATGGTACGACACCACCATTTCAGGTTGCTGTGCATTGCCCTCTGTCGATAGGGTACCATGGCAAGGATTGCAGTGACAGTTGATCATACTTGGTATATCTTGGTATGTTGAATGCCACGTTTTACTGCATACTTGTGTTATCTTGTCTTATCTTGTGTCAAATCCGCTGCTGTTTCATCAAGCTTTCGGGTAGCAAATCTGTCGAACTCTTCGGCCCTCTGTGCTGACCCCCTCGGAAAAAGGCTCGATGCTGAAGTTCTTGCAGTCATGGCCCAGACAGATTATTCAATTGCGACGCTATGAAAATATTCCATTGCCCGACGAAGATTGCTGTATGCTCTCAAACCCAGAATTCGATTTCTGACTATTATTCATGTTTTCCACGAGGCATGGTCAACGAATCCTTGAGCAGCGCGGGACCAAAGTCATCAAAGTCAGACTCAGAAACACACAGATGTTTTCAACCAAAGCTTTGCACAATGTCTTCAACCTCTTTTTGGCACACAAAACGCACGGATATGTTCAGTTTGTTTTGCATGGGAATCATGTGCGAATGGCTTTGAAACCACACCGCTACTGAAGGTAGAGTGTCGACAGTGTCGACTTTACTTTGTTTGTCGTTGCTTCTACTTTTGGGCTCTTTGGGGCCACGGCCACTTTTGATATTCTTTCACACTGTCACTTGTTTGGACACTAAGTTGGCCCAGCAGGCTCAAGAAAGAGCTTGGACATGCTATTAGACATGCTATTAGGCTATTAGGCTATTGGGCTATTAGGCTATTAGCTCACCTTAGTTTACTCTATTTTTATGTTCTGTGACTAGACCAGTCAATCCTAACTTCACCTGCTACACTTTGTATTATTTGACTATTTCTTTGTATTAAATCCAACCTTTTTTTCGGTCCCATCTTATTTCAATATCTTCCAACAACAACTATCAAGCTCATGCAACTTCCAGAGAATCATTGAAACATTCTGAAAGCCCAGCACTCTGCACAGTGCTGAAAGCCCAGTACGTCAAAAGAGCTCAGCACTTTGATTTGTTTCGCTCAGCGTTGCCGTAGCCGACTGTAGCCCCGTGTGACAACTTCTCTGCAACAGGCAGGGCGTGGTTTGCACTTGGATGTCTAGATTTGCGAACGTACTTCAATCTCAAGAATGCCTGGCGATTCGAGATGTTTGATACCAGCGTGTCCATGCAATGCCAAAATTTGGGATATTTTGGGTAGCAGATGTATTAGCCCCTTGTCGCATTTTGAATCGTGAACATCAGACATTTGCAGATTTGCGACGGGTGGCCCGGGTGACTGCATGTACAGCCTGACCAGGCTTGCATGTCAGAGCTGGATGTGGTGCTGTCGAAGCAACTTAGCCGTCATCCGTGCTCCAAGTCCTTGGGTATAGTGAACAGCATAGGCAAAGATCAACAAAGAACAGAGGGGAACTGCAAAATGTCTTTTCTTCAGGCGTTTAGACATGTTTAGACATGTTTAGACCAGCTCGGGCCTGGAGAACGGATAACCTCTTGCTTCACCCATATCTTCGTACCAATAGCGGGGGCTCATTGTGTGAGGCTTGAATCATGGCAGATACATAGGCAGAGGCAGATCAGGCAGATACATGGACAATATACATAGCATTCATAGGACAATGGTTGGGACAATGGTTGGGACAATGGTTGGGACAATGGGGCACTGATGGGCACTGCACTGAGGAAAGACTTCACCTATGTTGCGGGGAAGACAGACAGGCCATGGGAGCACTTCACTGGCAGATGGGAGGCCGGGCGAGTTTCTTGCAATATCTTGCAAGATTGATCAAGATTGTATATATTGTATTCGGTTGTATTCGGTTGTATTATATACCTGCTGTTACCTTGTGTTACCTTGCCTTACCTTGTTACCTTGTTCGCAGTGGAAACAAGCCGTTCACAGAAATATCAATAGAGTATGTTGCTGGAGTGCTATTACATGCTGACTACGTGCTATTTTGCTAGGCAATCAAACCGGTCCTGGCAGAAATGCTTGCTGCATCGAGCAAAACGAGGCCATGGAGATGCGTGGGGGGTTGCGTGACAGTCAGACGACTCAGACAACTTAGAGACGACTCAGACGACTCAGACGACTCAGACGACTCAGACGACTCAGCAGCCCAGGCCGCTTCGAATCGTTGACCTGGGTTCTTGCAACGGATTCTTTGCATTAAAGGCAGCTTACAGGCCTGCCATATCCTGCCATATGCCATGCCGCCACGGGCTATTGGTGTGAGACTGAAAAGTGCGAAGTTGCCATAGCCAGGCACCCAGAAGCTGATGTGGTGGCCATTGAAGGCGACACTGCGGGAATTTGCCAAAGTTTCCAAAGAACACCAGAGCACAGCAACCTGTGAACGCCACCAAATTTACTGTAGATGCAGGAGGATGCAGGATGATGCAGGATGATGCAGGATGATGTGGGATGATGCAGGTGTAGCAGTGTAGCATATGTGTGAATCTAGCAGCTCTATAAAGCCAGCAGTTGGGCACAGGGAGTCAACATGAGGGTCGAAGCTCCTCAGCACAAAACGTAGGAAATCGTAGGTCTGATCTGATATTTTGATCATCGCAGCGCGTCGCAGGCTCTGTTGGGATTGGAAATGGAACTGCTGGTTTGCAAGGCACTGTGAGGCAAATTCTAAGAACTGAAGCTCCCAGATAGCAATTACAAGTTGAGCATACACCCATGTGCCATTTTTTTTGCGCGTGGAGTCACATGAAGTGTGTTTTTTTGCCTGATATTCTTGACTCAGACGGAACTTTCTATGTTTTTGCGTGTTGACAGCAGTGCCTGCTGTAAGCTGTAGCCGGGCTCCAAGGCTGTGCAAACGCATTTGCGCTGGATCCAAAAGTTGGAACTGACAAATTGCTTCGTGGCGCCAGAGGTGAGCCTAGCCTTGTGACCCTTGTGACCCTTGTGAGCCTTGTGTGCCTTGTGTGCCATGCTGCATCGAAGCTGCAGATTTTGTGAATTAAACCGGATTAAACAACACGATAATCTCGATAATATAAACATAAACCTTGAAAACTAGATATTATCATTTTTGAATTTATTAGGATTCATTTGAATTAGGAAAGATTTGATTTTACTTTAATGCATTCGAGATAGTGACAGTGTATGTTCGATGTTCCTCAGCATCCTCAGCGTCATGCTGTGAGAGCATACTTCAGGTCTGGGACTACAAATACATCTGCAGTTTGGCATCCGGTAGGCAGGACTAGCCGTGACTAGCCGTGACTAGCCCTTGTGCAGGGCTCCTTCACCGCTCTGTCGCAGCTTTGTCCAGCTCAACGCACTCTGGTCGTTTGCTGGTCGTATTGGTAACTTCCTGCCAGGCCAATTTGTGATGCGATGTTCTCGCTCTCGGCCATGCACCCAGCGTGCAGTACCACAAACGGTTTGGTGTTTGGCATCAATGTGCATACTGCGTGCATTTGTTTGAGATACTCTTACCTATAAGTTTCTGACTTGTTCCTGTCCTTCGGAGAGGTAATTCGCGTCTGCTGCACGCTTCCCTGTCCGCTGGATGCAATGCCAGCCTTTGTCACCTTTGCAAGTCCTTTGCAAGTCCGACCTTTGTGTTTGCCTGTCCTCATTTCCAGTTTTCCCACCCCAGACCCCTCTAGGACTCTGGGTCCTAAGCAATATTTTTATCACTTGGCTGTGAGAGCTTTTCGCTAGCGGTAGCGCCCTCCTGTTGGTTGTGTCCTGGTCGTTATGAGCTCGTTGCCGATCCATCTTTTCTTAGTTTTCCTTCTTGTTGCACAGCTTGAGATTTCAGTTTGCAGCTGGAAAGAGCCAGAAGCAATAGCCAGTAGAAGCCAGTAGAAGCCAGTAGAAGCCAATAGCCAGTCATAGCCAGCAATAGCAAGTAGCTTGTGACAGCTAGTTGTCCTGGACTCCTGGACTGAAAACCAAGCATAGCAGCATAGCATTTGGCTATGCTTTGGCTATGCCTCAGTTGTGTTTTGGTTGTGCTTTGATAGCGACTGTAGCGACAGAGGGCTCGGGACTCGGGTTGACCCGGGTTGACTCGAGGTTATACACCACATTGACAACATCTCAGTCCAGCAATATATGCAAGCTGGACTCTCCAGGCCCTTGTGATATCTTGTGACATCTTGTGACGCTATGGCATGGCTATGCATCATGCTGCAACGTGCAAAGATATTTTGTGGAAGACATTGTGCATACTTGATCAATTGTGATAATTGTGATCATATATCATCATTGTGCATGTCAGGGTGCAAGGTGGGATTGACCTTATTGCAAAGCTCTTACGATTGTCGCCAAGGCAGGGTTTTGTTCTCATCCGTTATTTCACAGTTATCATATTTGGATATATTTGGTCACCCTTGTAGCAAAGGCCCTTGTGTAAATTTCGAGGCACTTCGTAGAGCTTCCTTACCAACCTTGGCTGAAGGCTTTGTTTGCTTCTTGGAGGGTAGTTTGGTTCAAGTTTTCTGGAAAGAAGAGAATAATTATATGCACGTTTCGTCCATTCCTATCTATTCTGATCTACTGTATTCTTATCTTATATTGCCTTAAACTGTTTGAAAGCCATATTTCATCCTGTCATCAAACATCTAAATGACAAGGCATTTTTTGGCCGCCAAGGACACTTATGGCACAGCAAAGAACATTCTGGAAGCTGCTGCAAAAGCCAGTGGCTTGCAGTGGAGCTTCAGAGGCAAGCTGCATGGCTGTGGCATGCTGTGACAATGAGGCATGCCATGCTCAGTTGACAAGCGGAAAACCGGAAAACCAGCCCAATTGGTCCCAATTGGTCCCAATTGGTCCCAATTGGTCTGAGGACAACATGTTCTGGAAAGCCTTCCTTCCAACTAGCTTTGGCTTCGAAAGAGTTTGTGTGTTTCAAACGCAAGGCCCCATTTTCACAGCAGATTGGTTTGGACCTCGCGAGACCTGGGTTATGGAAGTGCAGGACAATGACCGTGTTGCTATTTGAAGCCCAACTCTGGGGTATGCTGAGTATGCTGATGCTATCATGGGAAGATGCAATTTCTCCCATGGGATGTGCAGGGTGCTTTCACTTTGAGAGGATCAGATGCCAGAGTTGGACATTGAGCTTGGATCTTAGATGATCTTAGTATATCTTAGTGGATCTAAGATCTCAACACCGACCACAAAAAATGTTGGGCAAAATCGAATCGAAGTCGTGGCAGCGCATGTCGTGGTCGTGGCGAAGCCGAGGTTCTGTCCGTTTCCTTTGCTCTACCGCGGCAACGAACTGGATTCCGAGCCTGACATTCGAAATGATATCGCGCTGTTGCATGCAACTTGTCATAACTTGACTGATTTGAAAATACCTAGCCATGCCTTAACTATTTTGCCGGATGAACCTTAGTCATCTTAGTCTCAGCATGTCTCACATCAGGTAGATGGCTGGAACTTTCCTGGCGGTGACAGTCTGTGCGGAGTCTCAAGCGTAGAGTTGTGCCATTGTCACAGCGAAAGGGGAAAGGTTGGAAGACATTAGACATTTCCAGACATTTCCAAACATTTCGGTTCTGTTCACCAAATAGCCAGAATCCTAGAATATCCTAGAGTCTAGCAAATTAATTCGTTTGTGAAAACATATGAAGAAAAGCAATACAAATTGCGGGAAAAAACAAGCACAACAAAAGCAAAACCACATACACACACAAAGCCGACAGAAAAAACAAAACCATGCAAATGCCACAAAATGCGAACACATGCCAAGAAAGCGAACCAAAACAGCGAAACAAAACAAAAGCATACAAAAGCAAACAAAGCAACCAAACAATACGAAACAGAATGCGCAGTTTTCTTGGTATATGTTTTTTTTCTCCTTTTTTCTTTGGTGTGTTCTGTTTTTTTTGCATCGTTTTTTAGTTGCTTTTTTCTTCGCTTTCTATTTCCTGGAAACACATAATTTAGTATCTGACTAGAAACGGTGCACACAAGAAGCGGTGCACACAAGATTTCCGCAGCTTTCCAGTCTTGGTGTCCTTTGCTTTTGAAACAGTCACTGTGCTTCGTTACCCTTGCCCAGGCCTTTGGCACTGGAACTTGATGGTGATATAGATGATGCAGCCGTCTTGCCGCAGCTTCGTCGAAATTTGGACCTTGCTGACCTTGCTGACATTGAACTTTTTCTTCTCTGATTTGTGTGCCCATGATGCCACACGATGCCACATGATGCCACGTTGCTCAGAATGGCTGGATATTTGTCTGACCCGAGTCTGGGGGCTGTCCTGCTCTCAACTGCGTGAAGTCAGAGAGCGGAAAGAGTGATGTGGAAGAGAGTCGAACCATTTCGATTTGGTTTGCTTTTCTACTTCCTGTATATGGTGGCTTCAGCTTGTGCTGCGGGAAGCAAGAATATGATAGAATATGAAGATATATGATATATGAAGAATTTTTTGTACATTTGGTGCTGACTGTGTTCTTCCTGGGCGCCCCCCGGTGTTAACTCATAGTCACAGTAAAGTTTGCACCACCCAACCCCCATTATTTGCATTTGGAAGTACTTGTAGAGGAAACGTTCAATCTTTACCCAATGCTGATATATGGACAAGTGCATTAAGATCAGATCTACCCCAGATGCCCTAGGACCAAAACCGGAGGCAGCAACACATTTGTCTCAACTGGATTCCTCCTGTACGTTCACGCTTTTTTATGTGGAATGGAGTGGCAAAAGCATGAATAAAAAATGGTCGGGTATCTGTACACCTGCTTCGTTTGGGTGTAGCAGCGCTCAATGCCTGGGAAAGGATTGCTTTGACGTGCACTGAAATGCCTTGGCTACTTTTGTGCAGTAAATAGTCGGTTTCCTAAGGCCAGTGCATGTGAGAACATCTCAGGCACTTTGCAAGTTGGCTGCATTCAGACATGACAATGACATGACAATGACATGACTCAGTTTAGACTCCGACGCTTTGAGAAAGATGGGAATAAGATGGGTACCTCTGGGATCTGGGTACGGTGCTTGGCACATCTTGGCACTCACGTGGCGTGGCCAAGGCTCCAGCCAGGAATCTATGCTTTGCAAGATACAGCAGATACAGGCCCTACAGGCCCTTTGCCTCCAGAAAGAGATGTGGCGCTGGCATTGAAAGCAGCGCCAACAGCAAGGGGCCCAAGGAAAGCCTGAAGTCCAGTACCGAAATGGACCGAAGGTGGCAGCGAATGACCCGTTTTGAGGGAATCTGATACATTTGGAGATATTTGGAGATATTTGGAGATATTTGGAGATATTTGGAGACCTGGAAGATCTGGAACGGAGTGCTGAGTGCTCGGAGTGCTCAGTAGGTTCTTTGGAGGTTCTCAGCGGTCTATCCTTTGTGCATCTCTATGCCATGATTCCTGAGTCCTGTAGGGCCTGTAGGGGTACCATCCGAGTGGCGCCCTGTCCAACCATGCCGCAAACGCAACAGTCAATATCGATCTGGGCTACAGTAGTTTTGTGGGCAGCATTTTGTTTTGTGGTGCCTCATGTCGCCTCAGTCATTCAACGAATATTTTTTGAACGACCAAGTAAATGGTGAATGAAGCAGAAGAATCGGAGCCAGGAGGATCTGACGAGACATCAAACTAGCTTTTGTGAGTATTTGAAATGACTTGGAATGCTTTAGTTCGAATGTTTTGATTTGCACAGCTTTTAACCCGAATTTTGGATTTGATGTTTTGTTGCGGTCAAAGGCATTGCTTTTGGCGCATCTAACACTCAGAGAAGCCATTGCGGAGGCAGAGGACTTGCAGCAACTTGTTGAAGAAAACACACAGGTGGATATGCAAATAAATATGTAAGTAAAGCTGAATAAATATATATATATTTACAGTGTACATATTTATACAGGAAGCGTTCGAGGGAATTGGTTCCTGGATTTGGCAGACTATTATTACTTTTTTTTTCCTGGGTGGGGGTGGCAGACTATTATTACTTTTTTTTTTCTCTGGGGTGGGGGGGGCCTTATGATGATTACTATTTTTATTCCTTTCTTGTCCTTTCCGGGATCGCCACTAATTTAGTCTACGGAAGCTTTTTCGTGCATTGAAATTAGTCTTGTGAGGCTTTCCTGTCCTTTCCGTTTTTTTTCCCCTAGACTAACTATATATTAAGCAAAAAAAAAGTCCCCTAGAATAAATATATCTTCAAAAAAACAATTCGTAGACTAAATATATATACCAAAAAAAAACGTAGATTAAATATATACTAAAA
>Ga0126342_10011883_pt1 | contig 15548 bp, 12 predicted proteins | sample Cyp1metagenome_FD_92528 | JGI IMG/M metagenome (GOLD analysis project Ga0126342, IMG submission 92528) | Coral microbial communities from Lord Howe Island, Old Settlement Bay, Australia - Cyphastrea 1 metagenome | ecosystem: Host-associated > Invertebrates > Cnidaria > Coral ...
CTATTTATATATACAGTATATATATACATACACTATATATATACATACACTATATATACACTATATATACACACTATATATACACTATATATTTAATTAATAATATTTATATACACTATATATACACTATATATACACACTATATAAATAAATAAAAAAAATATATATATATATCCACTATTATATATATACACTATATATATATATATATTCACACATATGTATATATATATGTCTATATCTATGTCTCTTTCTATCTATCTATATTCATGTATACACAATATATATATACACAATATTGTTAATGCATTATTTTGTAACCCCAAAACTCATGTCTGATCTTCGTTTACCTGATCTTACCTGCCAAATGTGAGCTATTCCATGGCCCAATTTTGGGGACCAGTCCACATTGGAACATGGCCCAGTTGTTGATGTTTTACTTGTTTTAAATGGTGATAAATGGTGATGTTCCATAGCAAACTGATGCAAAATGGAACAAATTACTAGAGATTACCCTCTGGTAATCAAACATGGTTTGCTGGAAAATCCACCATTTATAGATGATTTTCCCATTAAACACCTCCATTTGGTTCGGGAATTTCCCAGCTAGCCATGTTTGATGACATCGGAGGGTACCAAAGGCTCCAAGCATAAGTTTCTTGTTGATTTGGTCAGGCTCAAGCTGCTTCTGGGACTCTATAATGATGTGGATTTTATTGAAAAATATCTATATCTATATCTATATCTATATCTATATCTATATCTATAGGTCAATTCCAAGTGATTCATCTCAAAAAATGCCTCAGTGCTGCAGACTCGCTGGCAGCTACTCAGCCTACATTTAAAAATTGAATACTTGGTGGATGAAAAATGTGATTTTTCCTCTGCCAATTGGGAGAGACCGACGAGCAGCTCACATCGCCACAGGTCAAGAAAAGGGAAAGCACCCTTTGATATGGGTCAAATGATAAGTTCTATCTAAGTCTATCATAGTCTATGTACATATCAGATCCATCACTGCGTGCAGCAAAATTGAACCCACCATGCCATATCTATACCAGATCTATACCAGGCTCAGTCGATGGTTTTGGGTTTCCACACCCTTCCTCGGCGCCATGGATGTAGCGACAGTGCGACAGCACCGCCAGATGCTTAGTGAGACGCACCGGGTGATGTTTTCAGGGGGGAATGCCATCGCAATCCAGTTGGGACGCCACTACTGATTTTTCGTTGTTACAAACCATTCTATCAGTTGTTCATCAATATTCTACCTACCTACTGTATCATCTGTATCTCACTTCCCTAACTTTGAATCACTCTGCTCCCACAGAGGGCGTCGTTCGGGGCCGTTGATTCTTGGGTCAGTGTAGGTCAATGCTACTAGCAGCTCACAACATATTTTGGTGCTTTCCACCAAAGGTCTCGACTACAACAGATGCTGATACATATTGATGGTAGAAAAAACATATAATAGGTGTAGTATATATATATATAATTATATACTTATATATTATAACATACTATGTAATTATATAGTATACATATATACATACACACATTGTCTTGCAAAGTTGTGAGCCAAAGAAAAAGAAAGCAAGAAATGCTGTCGATGGTAGCAATGGAGACATATTCCAAGCTGGTTGGGATATCTCATTAACAATAGCATAATTTGATAAGATGGTAGTAAATATAATTCCATTATGGATAGTCGCGATGATTATATATGATGTCACTCATATATGAACAATATATGATGTGACATGATATGAGTGATTAATTAGTAATTCTCCATCTCTCCCCAATTATGATTTCGCGCAAACTCGCCAAAGTCAGGTGCCCCGAGTTTCCGTTGCCCGGGGACCAAAGCTGGGAAGTGGACTCCGTCCATCTTCCGCCCAAATCGGACGGTGTTTTGACGAAGTCTGGAAAGCGATGCTGTTTTCGGGGAGATCCCCATGATTATATAATGCTGGGTAAATTATAACGACCTCACTGTTCTCCCGAACCCTGGAATCATGGTTTATTTTAGGGGAATCATCCCAAAATGGCCTTATTTCAGGTTAGTGAATTATTATAATTTACCATGATAATGGGAAAGGAACATGAAAATCTTTCAAATGATGATGGGAAACGATGGGAATCAAATGGAAAATCATGGAACATGATTCCCTATTTTGATTAAACACACACTGATGATGGGAAAGGAACATGAAATCTTTGACTCCAATACTTACCTACCATGATTAAATCATTTATATAGTCTACTTAATGATGGTGAACATCATGAATGCTAGATGACGGTCATGAAATTTGGTTGGCACTTTAACAGTGAACAGTACTTCAGCATCAAACATGCAACATAGGGACTCAAGATGATTTAAGCAACCCCGCCATTTTGGTGACCTGCCCAAATAAGATGGTTACCCTCTGGTAAACGTTTACATAACTATGGAAAATCACCATGTTTAGTGGGAAAATCCACTATAAATGGCCATTTTCAATAGCTATCTTAGTGATAACCAGAGTGTATACAGATTCGCCCAAGACGTAAAACCCCGTGCTTGTTGCTAGCTAAGCTTCGGCGACATCCACCGAGACATTCTGAAGATTTCACAGCGTTGTTTCAGCCGGGACCTGACGGGGTGACCTGACTGGTTTCGTTGAGTCATGATGTTCTCCCATACCCTCTGGTTATGACTAAGATAGCTATTGAAAATGGCCATAGAAATAGTGTATTTTCCCATAAAAAATGGTGATTTTCAATAGCTATGTAACAAATTACCAGAGGGATTTTGAAAATGGCCATAGAAATAGTGGATTTTCCCATGAAAAATGGTGATTTTCCATAGTTATGTTAACGTTTACCAGAGGGTAAATTATCCCACCTTGATCCCACCAAAGTCCATTGCAATCCCCTTGAGATCGGCTAGGAAATTATAATGGATATGTACAGCCTCGAATTTAATTCCTGTGCAGTAATTAATGATATAGGAATGTCATGAAATCCATTCTGAAAATTCTGATCAAGTATGGCTACTATCTAATATCCATGGCTAAACAAAAATATCCATGATCATTCCATGATCATTCCTATATTGGCCGTTCCTATATAATAAGCCTATAATGGCCCTGTTGACAATGCCTATTTTAGCCATAGATTCTGGCGTCAGGTGAATCGAAAAGAGCCTGGCCAAGGCGCCAATGCCGCACCAGGACGGTGTTGAACTGGTTAGCCTCTGGTAATTTGTCACATAACCATTTAAAACTATGGTGAACTAATTATGGTTAACTGTGGTTAGTTGTGGTTTTAATGGAAAATATCTAGGATATACCATCTGGTATTAAAATTGGCCCATAGAAATAGTTGATTTACCGTTCTTAAAGATGGTGATTTTCCAGTTTGCAAACTGTAAACGTTTAGCAGAGGGTATGATGAATGGGAAAAACCGATGGGTAGACCGGGTGCTTCCATATTTCTGGAAGCCTCCTTTTTATTGTTGCCAGTGTTGGAGGATTTTTTGAGGTTTTTAACAGCGATATTTCGTGGGGATCTGAGAGATTTCATGGGATATCTTGGAATATACAAAGGTCGTGACGCGAATTTACTACTGCTTGGTGGTGACTGGAACATGGCTGGATTATGACTTTCCATTAATATTGGGAATGGAATTTCATCATCCCAACTGACGAAGTCATATTTTTCAGAGGGGTTGAAACCACCAACCAGACCATATGAGATGGGTTTGTTCAAGAAAAAGAATAGCTAAATCCAAAAGTCACCATGCCATGTGGGACATGATATGGTTTTCACATGCCATTGACTGGGGTTTACCATGGTTTACCCATGTTTTTTTCAAGCATTGTAAACGGGTCCACGGGATTTGGAAGCGGTTCGGAGCGGTCCGGGTTGTATCCACTTTCCCAATTGAATGGCCAAGGTGCTTACTATAACTACAAAGAGTTTCCAAAGCACATGCCATCGATTGACCAATTAAACGATGGGGATTACCCTCGTCGTACGTTTACATAACTGGAAAGTCACCATTTTCAATGGGAAAACATGGGAAAACTCACTATTTCGACTGGGCCATGGCTTCAATAGCTATGTAAGAAATTACCAGATGGTAAGATATCAAGCCATATCCATTGGTTTGATCTCTCTCTCTCAATCCTGTGCCGCGATCAGAATCGATCAGATGTAGGGGATCCACCTACGATACGTGGTTGCAACTCAGCAAGTGGAAGAAGCCGAAGATGAAACCGGGGTATATCCCTTGTATTCACCGGGTCATTTTCCGGTTCGTGGGTCAAAAAACATCAAGAAACAATGATGCCATATTTTTTTGGGATGAAGATGATGAACATCCCAGCTATTTTGATGTTACCCTCTGGTAAACTAACATAGCTATTGAAAATGGCCATAGAAATAGTGGATTTTCCCAGTAAAAATGGTGATTTTCCATAGCTATGTTAAATCGTCCTGGAAAAACTGCTGAATCGGCTGGAGGCTAAAATGTGTCATGGATTTCTGGCCACAACCCCCAAGCGGAACGGTCGGAAGATCATTGAAGCTACAGCAATTTTTGCTGAGCTGTGCATCTGATAGACGGTACCGAATGGACTTCGTTTTGCTGCATCCCAAGAAAGGCTTCAGCAAGAAAAACATATCATTTTTCAAGTCCAATGTCATTTTTTGCGATGTTTTCCCCCGACAAGTACCAGCAATTTCGAACATTTTCGGAAGGCTATCATCAATCAGCAATTTTTATCCCAGCAATTCATTATTTGCCTATATCCCATGACGGATCCATGGTGCTGCTATATATGGTGACATGGATCCCATCAATATACCCCAGTCATGTTAGCATATATACCAGCACCATGGATCCTATGGGTATGGTTATATGATCTATGATGATCTATGGTCAATACTCATGGTTAATAACCATTAATAGGGGCTAGTCATCCAATGGTTCATAGGGATTTATAATAACCATGGCTCATATGGTTTTCGATGGGTTTTCGATGATTTTCCACTGGTCGTTCCACAGAGTCGGCACCGACCGATGAATTCGGCACCTCGAAGAGTCGGCGGCTTCTCGCCGCAGGATGTGTCCCAAATCGCTGCCCGAAGGCGACGGATCCGAAAGGATGGTACTGGGTAAATTTCATCGCGACCGAAGCCTGTTCTCCCGAAGCCTGGTTTATCATGGTTTATTGTAGGGGAATCATCCCAAAATGGCCGCAAGATTCATCAAGATTCAGAAATGATTCAGGGTAGTGAAATATGATCATTTACCCAGATGGTAAAAGAGGCGTTCTCAACTGGTGCAGGATTTCGCTGGCCCAAACGGCCCCGGTGGCCCATCCCTCCGAAATTTCATGCTGGATGTGATCTGGATGTGATTCCACCATCCCCAATGACTTCGCGCATTTTTATGGGTGAAACCATATGGCTGGTTTATGGCATTGCTTTACTAACATTGCACGTATTTGGGACCATAGAATGGAGGGGTGCGAAAAAAAAGTGAGGTGGATGGGATAAAAATTGTTTTTTCTACTGGGAACATCTGAGAAACCTTTGGGGATTGCTTAAAGACTTAAAGTGAACAGTTCACTAAAGATTTTTTCAGCCAATTGCTGTGTTTTTTTTCAAATGGACCCAGAAGTAGAGAACATATGAGCAGTGAATCAAGTTCAATCCTAGTTGCTTAAGAACCAGATTCTCAGTTCATGGATTGCAACAATTATATATATATAATATATATATATGACAAATCGATTTTCCAATCTCAATTCTATGAAGGGTAGGTTAGTAACCCCCGAACTAGCTAACTAGTCAACCAACAGGCGCGTCTTCTGCTGATAGGATTTGTTTGGACACCTCACAAGTGACTTGGTGAGATTTCGCCAAGCCGAAAGGGAAATTCACTGCAACGTGACGACTTTGGAGTGCCCTGATTTTTCCCAAAGATTTTCAAAAAAAAAATCCAAGCTTTGCTCAGACTCCAGAGCTTTGAGTACAGAAAGCATTTCCCGAACACGTTCCGAACATGTTTCAGGACTTGTCCCCAGCAAAAAATCCTCACCACGACAAACAACTCCGACACCTCCTGGGTTTTTGGCACCAAACACACAAAACTAACATGAACATATGAAACTGGTTGGTTGTTTGGAACATGGCTTTTATTTTCCATAATCTATGGGATGTCATCCTTCCCATTGACTTTCATATTTTTCAAGATGGTAGGTATACCACCAACCAGTGAACATATGAAACACAAATCCCGACACATCCTGAATTTTCCATATTTTTTCCACGATTTGGACGTATGTCATCCACATGTTCCTGCGGAGTCAGTGCTGATGTCCAGGTCCAGCCGCGCGCGCCTTGAGTCGCGGCCTGCACGCCCTGGCTGCAGGAAGGTGCCATGGCGAATCAGTGGTTGGAAACATGGTGACTTGGTGAACCCCCAAATGAGTGGTTTATAGTATGGTTTATAGTATGGTTTATAGTATGGTTTATAGTATGGTTTATAGTATGGTTTATAGTATGGGGCTTATAGTATGGTTTATCGATGTTTTTTTTTGTGGTTTTGTATGTGATTTATATATTGATATTAAGTGGTTATTTTTAATAGTGGAAACTTACCCATTGGCAGATAGAGGTTTCCTAAGTCACGGGTTACCCCCAAATCATCTAAGTCATGGATGCCGATGACTTAGTATTGAAACAACCGTGGTGACTTGGGGAACCCCCAAAATAAATGCTTTATAGAGGTTTTGTATGGTGAAATGTGCGGTTTCTAGTGGTTATATATATATATACTGGTTTATAGCGGTTTTGTGGCATTTGTTCATGGGAAAAATGGGGGACAACTCAACTCAACTAAAACCCCTCGAAAAAAAACGGAAGAATGGCTGAACACACTACTTAGACCATTGGGAAAAGGTGCCTAGGCCCTAGAACTCTAGGATTTGGCTGATGGCGCGGGGTGCTTCCCAACACAGTTTCAATAAGAAATGCACATGTTTCACATGTTTCTTGTTCCTGCAAGATCTCCAGAATTTCACAACTAAGACCAAAGGAGTGGCAGCTCCAGCAGTTCAATTGACCTGCAGCCAGATTGAAGCAACCCAAAAGTAGTAAGCCGAAAGAAAGTGTGCATTGGAAAAACAATGATATTATTGATTTGTGTTGATTGTATTCGGGGCTATAGCCATGATATTCATGATCAGCCCCATATCAAGCCTCGTAGGAATCTCTTGAGAAGTACTGAGATGTTTCTCCGAAATCCTGTTGGATCCTCACTATCTCCATGTGCGGCTGAGACTTAGATCATGAAAAATCATGTTAGAAATAAGCCCAGGTGTTACGCAGGATGGTGGGTGTGACATGGTGTGACTACTATACGTTGATCTACGTTGGGACTTGCTGAAGATGTTGTTTTTTGAAAGTTCCAATCACTTCATCCACCATTTTGGGGAATCTGCCAGAAACTATTCTTGGGTCACAGCAACTCCAATCAATGAGTAGGGCCTTCGTTGTATATGGCCCTTAAAAAAACTAAAATTGGGTATATGGAGGTTTCCTAAGTCATAGGGGTATTTCCCAAATCATCCATAGACCAATGGGAAATAAACATGGGGTTCCCCCCTATCATTGTTATAGATGGACAATTGTTATTTTCCTAACCCCATATGATATGGGAATTTCCATATCATGAATACCATGCTTATTTTCCTAACCATTTCTAGATGTGATTTTTCCCCTTTTTGTCAACCATCCAGCTATTGGGGTAACCCCATAAAACCATGGGTTTCCCCCCATTTTTTCAGGAACTGTTACTATGAGGTGAATCCCATGAAGTTTAGGACAGTGACCATGTGTTCAATTTTTTGCATCCACTCAAACATAGAGACTTCCATAAATCAGGGTACCCAAAATGGATGGTTTATAATGGAAAATCCTATGAAAAATGGATGATTTGGGGGTACCCTCACGAAAATATATCAAATACCAACGAAACCATGGTGGATGTAGGGAATTTCCACATTTCATGAAGGGACCATGACCATCTGACCATCCCGGAAGCGTAATCCACCATGGAGTTCCGGCGATCGGAGGGAGCCTGTGGCCTGGTCTTTCCTCCTCTCAGCGGAACGCCAAGCGGTTTCCGAGGACCAGCAGGTGGTTTTTCGGGGGTGGATTTCTAGGGAATGCCATGGTCGAATGGTGGAACTTTTCATTTTAAAACAATTATGAACTAGCCATGACTGGGAATGGTAAAACTACCACCTATATATTTATGGTGATGACTGGGGGATGGTTTGTGATTGTTTTAACATGTTTTAACCACATTGTGATTTTCATGGAACCGAATGGACGTTTAAAAAATGAAGGCAGATGTACGATCATTTCGAATGCGATTGGGATACGTGATGATTTGAATGGGGAGTTCATTTCCGGGAAAACTGGAGAAGGGGATTCTCTGACTTTAAGGAGACTTACCCTCTGGTAAATTAACATAGACCCTGGCAGTTGTCGGGCTTGGAAGACTAGTTTCCATTAAAAAAATGGTGATTTTCAAATTTACCAGGGTGTACTCTAATTGTGGTGAAACATGGGAATTCATGGGAGTTTCATGGGGATTCAAAGGTGAATTTACTCCAATTCTCGGCAATTTAGAGCAATTTTGAGGGGACATTTTACATGATTTTACATAAAATGGGACACTTGATGAACGCCGGTTTGTTTCACCCAGTCATTTTAGAGTATAGGTACCTATAATTATTATATATATATATAATAGTGCTTTCTGGAGTATCATTCAATCATATCCAGTTATCATTCCTGGGATCATGCCATACCCATCATTCTCCCGGCCAATTCCATCAAAGGAGGCCTCAATGATGAAATCCACTAGGAAACCGGGCTTAGGGGGTGTTTTGTAGTGAGAAGAGAGTACTATATGAGTCACATGGATGATTTAAATATAATGGAACATCCTATATTTTTTATGGATGATTTAGAAAAAATTAGGGCTACCCCCATGACTTTAGGGCTACCTTCAGATTCAAAAATGGGAAGACCAGGGATCTCCACCACCGTGGGCTCCCGTGGCCTCCCTTGGGCTCCAAGAGTCTGGTTCAACTCGTCGGCGCTATGGTGAGTTTAGGAGCCGAAGTCGGGCAGGGTGAAAGGTGATGGTTATGGTTATTATATAATAAATATAGGAAAACCATAGTAAAACCATAGTAAAACCATAGTAAAACCCATCTATACCCTCTGGTTATGACTAACATAGCCATGGTATAGATGGCCCTAATCGAAATAGATGGTTTACCTATAGAGGCTTCAGCAAGAAAAACATATCATTTTCCAAGTCTGTCATTTTATGCGATGTAAACCCAACAAGTACCACCAATTTCGAACTTGAGGAAGGCTATCATCAATCAGCAATAAATCCCAGCAACTCATTACCCATGACGGATCCATGGTGCTGGTATATATGCTAACATGACTGGGGTATATTGATGGTAAATGTCACCATATATAGATATATATAGCGTACATGGATACTATATATTTATTACCCTCTGGTTATGACTAACATAGCCATGGTATAGATGGCCCATGGAAATAGATGGTTTACCTATTAATAATATGGTGATTTTCCAGGGCTATGTTAAATAGCCAGATGGTATATAATAAATATATAGTCTGGTCGGTGCTTTGGAACCATGGAATTTGGAATGACTTTCCATATATTGGGAATAATTAATCATCCCAACTGACGAAGTCATATTTTTCAGAGGGGTAGGCTCAACCACCAACCAGTAGTATACTGATCGTTAATATTCATATTGGTTAAAAATGGTTGATTGTGGTGATAATTGACAATAAGCAACAATAATGAAAAACAGTTAATATTAATATATAATGGCGAATGGTTGCCCTCCGTTAAATTATGACATAGACCCTGTTAAATTTAGGGGTTGGAAGATTAGTGAAGCCACTAAACATATAAACATTGTTTATGTTCAGGGTCGAAATGTTAATTTCGAGGGTATATAGTTGGGGTTATGGTTGCCTTTAATAACCCTCTGGCAAAGGTTCACAGTTTGCGAAGTGGAAAATCACCGTTGATGTCATTTTCGATAGCTATATGTTTACCAGATGGTATGGTTGTGGTTACCTATGGATATCATGGCCCATATGCTCCATGTATGGAATATGTATCAGCATTTACCCCAAAACTAATCCTTAAATGTAGGTAAATATACATACATATACCATACATGGAGCATCTGGGTGGGATATGAAGATTATAATTATTGGATGAGCTGAGTTGATGATTTGGCTCCAGGCAAATCCAAGTCATGTGCAACATGACACTTGAATTTGCTGAGCAGAAACAGCCAACCATCAATAGAAGCTTAAATACAAAATAAACTAAACTACCTAGAACTTCCAAACCTCTGACATGGTTTCAGTTTCCCTTGGTACATATTATTGTCTTCTTACCCAAACAAACACCTTGACACAGGAGGACCGCCCTGGGTTTGCCTCAAATTTCGGAACCCCATTCGCTGCCAGGAAAATAAGTGCCATAATTTTTTTCCGAGACAAACCAATTGATTCATGGTTATATCGCCATTCCTGTATCCTCGAAAAAGAACAAATACATGCTCAGAGATTTCTGCTTTTTGAGCGGTTTTTCTCCACATGAGCGTAATTGCACCACTTTTGGCATTTTTGCACTTTGTGCATTTTGAAGCCAAAATTGTGAACGTATTTTCCCGGGAAATAAGCGTAAATACTCAGCAAACAAGCATAAATGCCCGTCTGTCAAGAAACAATGCGTGTTTTCTAGATTCTAGTTCATGTGAGCATAAAAAGTCAGAACGAGCGTAAATCCAGGCGAAAATTGCTATTAGCAGAAGAAAGTGCTAAGTGAAGATCCAGGTTATTCCCCATTTGAGTAAATGTTCATATCACCGTCTCGAAAGTCGAACTCAGTCGAACTCGGGTTTACCATCCGCATGGCTCGGAAACTCGAAAATCTGATGGTTTTTGGACAACCTGATATCGTATTGTTTAATATTGTTGGTTTTATTAACCCAATACATTCCCATTGTATCCCCAGAAACCGTTTGCTTTCCATTGGTGGATCATTTTCCCATTGAAACCCATGAAAAATCATCATATCATATGTTTCCCATCAAAATGGCTATGAATGGTCATAAATCTCCAATTGTTCCTCACTCATCAAGTCCCATTAAAGTCATCACATTCAAATCCCATGGATTTTCTGAAAAACTTTGATAGTCAACCGCATGCCGCAACGGAAATCGTCGAGTTCGCGCAACGCGCCAGGACGCACGAGCAGCGCGTCCCGCACGAGCAGCGCGAGCCGCGAACGTCGTGCCTCCGAAGCGAGGCCCGAGTCGTTTCGTGGCAAAGGCTGTCGGGGGAAGTTCTGCAGGCGCGGCACCCGAAGCGGCGGTGAGGGGTGAGCCATCGTCGAGGGCTCCAAATCGAAAAGATCATGTTCGAATCAACTTCCAACCCAGCTATGACTCAGGATATCTAAAGGGTACTTGGTGGTTCATCCCACTTAGTAAGTGGGTAGTTCACCCCAGTGATTTCAGTGGATTAACCCTACTTATCCCATGTAAATCACTGGGGTTATATTACGAGCCGTGGGTAGTTCGCCACCAAGTACCAGAGTTTTTCATGAGCCAATTTTTGGGTTTTACCGATGGATTTCGGGGATTTTCCCTGATTTTACACAGAAACAGGACTTGTTCGGCGTCAATGTAGTGAGACAATAATTATATATTGTTCTTTTTTGAAATGGTGATTCAACCAGGGGATTTTTGGATATTTTTGGGGATTTAAAATTTTATGAAGTGGACAATTTTAGCATGGTTGTTTGCCCGGTTCTAACAAACAAAAATCATTATAGGGGATGATTCATAGTCATTGATAACATGCGGTTGGCATGTTGGAGCAAATGGGTCAACACAGACTGTCAATGCGGGGAAATGATGATTAACAAATATTGGAGTTTACCTTGGTTTAGTATGATTTAACCAACACATGTGAGGACAAAATAAGGGATAGACTTCGGATGACTTCGGCATAAGGGGTATATAAACAAATAAATAACGTTTATGTTCAAACAAGTGGGACACCACACCCCAAAATTGCCATCAAACAACGAGAAGCAATTATTGCATTAAACATCCTATTCTTACACCATCTTACACCAACATACACCAACATATTAGGATACGATAACTATACTTATCATTGTTTAATATAGTCCAAATATGATGAAATCCCTGACTAGCCTCTAAAGTAACATCACCATGAAAGATCCGTGAATCCACCAAGCTTCAATGAACATCGGCTTTGTCCATGGGAGATCAATAAACCCCGAACGGCTGTGAAGAATTTGGGGGTACCAATTATCATTTTATCATCTGGTTGGTGGTTTGGAACATAAATGTTATGTTTCCATATATTGGGAATTCCATCATCCCAACTGACTGACTTTCATATTTTTCAGAGGGGTAGGTATAGAAAACCAACCAGTCATTGTTTGGAGGGTACCCCCCATGATTTTCATACACCACGGTTGATCAATCCGGGGTTCGACACGATGTTGACATCAGGGAAGTCATGAGATTACTCCCCTACTTGGTGGCTCATCCCACGGCTCGTAAGTGGGTTATAACCCCAGTTATAAATGGGATAAGTAGGGTCAATCCACTTATAACTGGGGTTATAACCCACTTACGATTCGTGGGATGAGCCACCAAGTAGACTCAGAAATGGGAAATTTGGGTTTGTTTGAAAACTTTGGGACAAATTCCCCAAACATGTGGTTTAGAAAAAAACAATCCTATGAACGTTGCCATATATCAAGTGGAGAACACACAAAATACATATATATATAGTTGATATATCTATTTCACTTATTTCACTTATCCCATATATTCCCAATAATTTTTTGGGAGAACACACAACGCATCAAAACGCCTAAAATCGCAGGTGTCTTTGGCACTTTCTGCAGCAGCCACCAAGTAGGACTGGGTGACATGCCGGCTTACTGAGAGGGGAATCATCCCCTGACCCTAGCTATTTTCAGGCTACCCTCCGGTATTTATAGTGGATTTATCCAATAAAAAGGGTGATTTTCCATAGTTATGGGACAGTTTACCAGAGGCTAGTGATCATTCAGCCAGATTGTTGAAAGCATGTCAATACGATTGGCGGGGCTTGAATGCACGGTAATTATCTATAAATGTGGATTAAACTTTAATTAAACACGTTTTTTTTTTTTAATGCCATTACATGATGATATAATCGTGATGTAGTTGGATGTACAACTAACATCACTATATATCTGATATGTGGGTGTCTGAAACTTGATATTTACATGTATTTACCTCATATGGGAATTGTAATGGCGAAAAAACATCCAGGTATAAATACGATATTTCCAGACAAAACCAATCATACTACCTTGCAATCAAACATGGCAATGGGAAATTGGCCATAAGTCGGTCTTATGAAAAGATGATATGTTTAAAATTGTTTAAAGGGGGAGTGTCCACACAGCCATGGAGTATTATGGATGGTCATAATTTGCTGGGTAACTCCCACTAAAGTGTCTAAGTTCAAGTTTATACATTTAGTGGGAGTTACCCAGCAAATACATATTTATATTATATTATATAATATAATCCCACTAATTCATCATTTTTTTATACATTTTCATGCTCGAAAGGCCATTGGGATAATTCTTGACCATTCCCAGCATGGGTTTTCTGCATTTTCCCATCAATCGTGATTAGTGTCAGCCCAGGAATAAAACAGACCCTGGTTGATGCAAAGTGTGGTTCCCCCCAAAGAGTGATATTCTGCTACTAAAATCGTAGCCCCCCCCAAGTTCGAAAGCCGAGCGTTTTATTAACCTGGGGGTGGTATGGAGTGTCCGGCCCCATGGTTGGCTACGTTGGTTTGGTCAGATGAGTTACCCTCTGGTAAACTAACATAGCTATGGAAAATCACCATGTTTAATGGGTAAATCAACTATAAATGGCCATTTTCAGTACCCTCTGGTAAACTAACATAGCTATTGAATATTGACATTTATAGTGAGTTTTCCCATTAAAAATGGTGATTTTCCATAGTTATGGGACAGTTTACCAGAGGGTATATGGAGGTTTCCTAAAATGAGAGTGCCCCAAAACATCATCCAAGTCACTAGGCTATCTATTGAGTATTCAGACTTATCGTGACTTGGAGATTGACGACTTAAGAAACTCCCATATCTCATCTGGTTGGTGGTTTCAACCATTTTTATTTTTTCCATATATTGGGAATAATAATCCCAACTGTATTGGGAATTCCATCATCCCAACTGACGAAGTCCATCATTTTTCAGAGGGGTAGGGCTCAACCACCAACCAGATTATTATTAACCAGTATTAAACATCATTAACCATATAATAACCATTAATATTAACCATATATGGACCATATATGAATACATAGTATATTGCCCATTCTTCGAGCTGTTGATCGCCAAGTGTTCCATCGTCCCGATCCAGCAGGAGTACATTATACCTTAGATGTTACACACGGGGTCCGCAAGTTGTCTGCCCGGAAGCCCTCCCTGGCTGTGGGAAACATGGTGGAGATCATCACCGTAGAGGTTTAGCTATGGAATATCCTCACTTCTTTGTGGCTTGTAGATGCTGATAGATTGGTTGAAAAAAGTTATAAGTCATGTACTGAATGTTTACTGGTTGATAAGTGGACAACAAAAAGCCGAGTGAAATTACCCTCTGGTAAACTAGCGTAACTATGGAACATCACCATTTTTAATGGGTAAATCCACTATAAATGGCCATTGTCAATACCTATGTTAGTTTACCAGAGGGTAAAATCTGAATCCGAAACATAGTTTTTGGAGATACGCCAGATGAATACATCTGTGTTTGTCTCAAAATGGGTCCACCATAATGGCTGTTTCGAGACTCGGAAAATGAAGTCTTTAAACCACGCTATTTGGGGTGTCCAAGTTTGGAGCTTTCCGAACATGGTGCATGTTGATTCTTTTTTTTTTTAAAACATTTTCGGTGAAACCGTCAACGAATAGAATCAAAGTCTATATAAAATGATTTGCTCCGTAGAACATGTTCCCAATTGTGCGGAACGAATGAACAAATATGAGCAAATCATCCCTGAAATGGTCTTATTTCGACTGGATGGAGGAAAAATGAAACAGAGTTGAGAACCAAGAACAACAGCAATTGGCATTGTGAACTGGGGTTCTGATTAACAGCAATGGGAACTTCAACCAAACAAGCTGGAGAGATTGGAATAGTGAAATTAATCAGCAGACAGAGATAAACAGCAAGAGACAAACACGAAACAATGAACACGAGAGAGAAGAAGAAAGAAGAAACGAGATCATAAAGACCAAAGGCAGAAAAAAGAAACAAGACAAAACAACAAAAGAGATAAA
>Ga0126342_10011884_pt1 | contig 15548 bp, 8 predicted proteins | sample Cyp1metagenome_FD_92528 | JGI IMG/M metagenome (GOLD analysis project Ga0126342, IMG submission 92528) | Coral microbial communities from Lord Howe Island, Old Settlement Bay, Australia - Cyphastrea 1 metagenome | ecosystem: Host-associated > Invertebrates > Cnidaria > Coral ...
GTTGATGGTCATCCCATCCATAATAAGGATCCAAAAATAATGGTTATTATAAATCCCTATGAACCATTGGATGACTAGCCCCGTTTTTAATGGTTATTAACCATGAGTATTGACCATAGCTCACATGTTTATTGCCAAAGAGCTCCGATGTTTCAAGTGTTTGGTGCTCAAAGTTCCCCTGGGAGGCTTGTTGACGCCCAACTCTTGTTACTTGATCCCGCGAAAAGAACCTCCAGAAAAATGCGAAAAACCATCATAATATATGCTTAAACCACCACCATACAATGGTTAAAGCGCCACATTTCGCCAAATTATCAAATTTCGCCATAGTTTTCTACTTCTGACTTCCCCATGTTTCGCCAACCGTGCCATGTTGCCTTGTGCCGGCCGCCTCAGCACCCCACAGCTGAGGCTCACATTGACATCTCGCACCATGAGAGGCGCGCCTACGGGTGCGGAATCTATATGGTACCTAGTTGCGTTTAGGATGAGGGCCATCTAGAAACGGGCCATGTTCCATACTTTTTACTGGAGGGTATATCCCATTAATTCATCAATATTATCATAAAATATCCGTCATATCCCAGGATATCCCCATTTTTTATGGATCTGTTTACGAAATGGTAAACCAATTGTTTGCCATGGAAAATCACCATTTTTAATGGGAAAACTCACTATAAATGGCAATTTTCAATTACCCGTATTCTTAACTTTTGGCTATTGCAATTATCCGTTCTTCATCCCACGATCCCCCCGAGAGATTCCGAGAGTTTCTCACACCTCTCTTAAGCGGTGGCCAGGGAGATATGCGCCAGATGAACCTGAAAAAAAATCCGCCAGTTGAGGCCGGGGAAGCCAACTAAGTGAATTGGGGATCCAACAATGGACGAAAGACATGACATTGTTTGATGTATGTATATATATATATTTATTCTATTTTTTTGATATTTCTTATATATATATATGCAACTATTCAAAATTATTGACAATATTGGGAAAAAAGGAGTCGCATAGTTTGGGATACCTGTTTCAGAAACGCAAAAAAACCATCCATAACAATAACCAACTGTGATACTAAGTTCCATGTCTACCCACATGAAGCGTTTGGTCAATGGAGAAGGGTTGTCGGAGGGTTCTCAATCCCACTCTCTCAAAACATGGTAGAAGACTCCACACTTTCGGATTTGCTACAGTTTTCTATTGAAACCATGGCCCATGGCCCATAGAAATAGTTGGTTTACCTATTCAAGATGGTGATTTTCCAGTTTGCGATGCTAGTTTATGTTAGTTAGAGGGTAAATGATTTTACTATGTGCCACTTTCATATGACCAGCCACCAACCGCCCCCGGTTGCTTCAGGCTACACACAGTTGATCGCCGCAGCTCATCTTGAAGGGCTCCTTTGGCAATGCCATGAGTTTCTCCTCAGAGCGGCTCCAAACACATCGACGACGTCGGCTGGTGAAAACACATCCGCAAACAATAAAGAGAAGGTTTCATTGTGGTACTTGAACATGGGATGTTTTTTAGTTTACCCTTAGAATTCTATGCAATTCTATGCAATTCTCTTATATTTCTAGGAACAAACATGATAAATTAGATATGAAAAACCGTACATTTAGAGCTACCCCATAGTCTTTGACACCCCCCAATTAACACGCTGTTCCGAAGCTTCGGGTTTCTCAGATCCGAGGTGCAAAGGAGTCGTCAGTGGCAAAAATGAAGGCCAAAACGCGATTCACATAAGTCACCTCAGGGGATATATTGGGTGGATCCCTCTGTCAATGGATTGGTTTAAGGGAAAATCTACAGGAAACCATGGTTTTTACCATCCAATTCTATGACTCTGGTAAACGTTTAAAGTTTACAGTTTCCTATTGATGGCCATAGAAAGGTACTTGATTTACTGATTATGGTGATTTTCCATAAGTCACCTCAGGGGAACTGGGGAAATCATGGTAATATAATGGGAATATCATGGGAATATACTTCTGGACAATGGGAGGCTAATGGAATATTGGAGAAATATACTGGAATATTGGTGATATCACCTCAAATGTGCCATGAAATTTCATCGGACATTACCATCAAAACATTGGCATTATATAAATCAATATACAGTATATATATATATATAAATACAGTATATATAAAGGGGATTTTTTGGGGTATAATGCGGATATAATGAAGGTATCATGGGACATGTAACCCAACAATCTGATTTTCTTGGATGTGAGAATGGGGTATACACCCAAATGGCCATTCTAATGGAAGACATCATTATTAACGAATAGATTTAGGGGCACACAAATTTCCGACAAAGTCACATGACAAAACATCATCAGTTCTCCGATTTTGGTATTAAGAACCACGTACTAACCATTATTAATGATTTGTTATCACCAATAATAGTTAAGCATAATATTGGTTATTACCAAAAATTGTTAAATCACCAAAATAATACTACATAAACATAATAATATATAATAATGAATATTAAAAAAACAGTATTTTCATGATTTGCCAAATAACCATTGTTTTTATGATAATCATTTGCCAAATAAACATTATTAAATATCCATTATTTGCCAAATTGTTTCACTATAATCAGTAACAATTGTACTATCACCAATAACCAATAGTAACATTTGCACTATTTAATGATTATAAATGGTTATGAATATCATACTAATAACCATTTAAACCAAATTAAAAACCATTTATTGTAATGATTATAATTATTATCATCACCAATAACCAATAGTTACTGCCAAAAGTTGGACTATGGGCAGCTCTCAAAATCCTGGTGCTCATTGAACCAAATCTTGCCCTGTAAGGCCCTGCAACACAAAGATGTTGGCTATACTGCTACCAAGATTGTCCTAAAGATAGTACTTATAATATCTTATAATCCCAAAATATACTAGAAAATAATGATAACCCAGTTGTCGTTTCATGGTTTCAAATGGGTCAGTTTTAAACAAAACCTGTTTCATCAGCCAAGTTTTGGCCTAAAAAATCCAATGGATGCATGGAACCAAAACTCCGATTTTCAATTTCAGAATTAGGCAAGTAGCACACTGATTACAAATAAAGAAAACTAAAATCACTTAAAACTTACTGTAAACAATTCAGTTGCATTGCCAATCACACTCAATTGTCAATTGCAAATTTGGACTTGCAGTTTGTTCATGATGGTATAGCAATGTTTCCAAGATGGTATAGATGAGGTTTTTTCATGAGTTCTCCGCAATTTCCAGGCTTCCAACTTGTCTATCCCTTGTTCGTTGCTTCATCATAATCATGTGTCCATTCATCACAGAATATCCGACCCCATAATACCAATGATGGTCGACAATTAAATATTCATGGTTGGTGAAACTCTCATGGAACAATATCCACAATATCCCATTATATATACTTACCCTCAAAAGTTACCCTCTGGCTATTTGACATAGCTATGGACAATCACCATTCAATGGGTAAATCATCATAAATCATCTATTTTTATGAGCCATGCTTCCATATAAGCAACCAGAGGGCAAATCCCAATCATCAGTTATCGAAGGAAGTTTAGAAGTCAAACTTCCGACAATATGGACAGATGGAAGAGCAGAGGTGGGAAGAATCAGGCAGGAGAAAAGAAAAAAGAGAAGATCAGAGAAGAGAAAGAGTGAGAAGAAAGAAGATGCAGGTGCGCGAAAAGGTAGGAAAGTCGCGATTCACTGTGTTTTTCCAATGGTTTGTGGCTCCGTGGGGTCGAAAAGTAGGCTCGCTAAAGCGGTGGGTGCGGAGCCATCTGGCCAGATGAGAGATGAAAAATTGTACGCCGTTGTGGCGCGAAGCGCGTTTCCAAGTCAAAATATTAAAAAATATTAAAAACATCACATGCTCGGACCACGCGAGGGATTCTGCACCTTGCCAAAAGTGAGAAAACAGTTTTGTAGTATTTCCAAAAACGATGGTAAGCATGGGACATTTGAAGAGGATCTGGAAAGATGTATTTCACGTGGCAAGCGCAGTACAAAGACATGTTCATCAGAGATGTTAGGAGGTTACGGCGCTGATTTCCTGAAAAGGGTTGCATTTTGGAGCATCAGATCTTCAGGTTTGCTGAGATGATTTTGCGTGACAGGTGCAGCACTCCGTATGACCTGGCATCACTTTTTCGTGGCAGGCGCGGTACTTTAGACAGGTGGAGTGGAAAAATTGCAAAACGCATTGGTAGGAGGCCGTCAGCTCTGCACTCAACTTTCCATTATTGAAGGAAGCCTCGCAGAATTGCTTCGTTTCTGATGTTGCCAACTTCGAACATTGAGGAAGCCTTGCAGGATTGCTTCGTTTTCAAGATTGCAGATAGACAGACAGACAGACAGACAAACAGACAGATAGATATATAGATAGATAGGTAGATAGAAAGATAGAAAGATAGAAAGATAGAAAGATTAGTTAGATAGATAGATAGATAGGTAGATGGATAGATAGATAGATAGATGGATGGATGGATAGATAGATAGATAGAAAGATATATAGTTAGGTAGGTCGATAGATAGATAGACAGGTTGATAGATAGATAGATAGACAGACAGATAGATAGATAGATAAATAGATAGATAGATAGAAAGAAAGAAAGATAGATAGATAGAAATATAGATAGATAAACAACTACAACTACAACTACAACTACAACTACGCTACACTACTGCTACAACTACAAATATACCACGCTACTTTACACTACACTAATTACATCTAATTACAGTACGCTACACAAATTGCACAACAACAGCAACAACAACAACAACAACTACTACTACCACCACCACAGCTACAACTACAATTACAACTACTACCACAGCTACAACTACAATTGCAACTACACAACATTACACTACACTACACGAATTGCACTGCTATATACTACAAATACAAGTACAAATACGACTACACTACATTGCACAACACTACACTAATTACATTACATTACGCTACAAATCGCTACAACATACTACAACTACCACTGCAACTGCAACTACAACTGCATTGCACCACACTACATCCAGCAGTTGTGATGAGGTGACCACTGCAACCATTTCAAAAAGCACAACTCCAACCACCTTCGGGTCCATCAGTGGATTCGCTCTGCCATCCGTGATTCACAACAACCAAGATCTCCTATAGGTGTTCTATTTTTGAAACTTCCGCCACCGCCTTGTGCGGTACTACTGGTACACATTTTTAGAAACCCCCATATATATATATAGATACTTAATACACATTACATTATACATATCCAATCATCAGTTATATCCAACAAAACATCTATAAAGACTAGTTTAATCCCCATGGTGGTAAATCCCATGGCATATCCCATGGCATATCCCAAGAGGGCCAGTCAAAACTGGTACCCAAACGGTACCCCGAAAATATGTTGGTTCATAGATGTTTATTCCACCAGTCATATAGTACTGATAGGTTCTGACCCATTCCAATATCATATTATATACATTGAAATACATTGAAGCCTTTGCCATGGCACGGATTCCGCCTGCTCGCCTGGCTTGACCATCCGAATGGCAGCCTGACGGCAAACCACTGGGGAAAACCATTGAACCAACACATATCAAGTGACTTTTGAATAGGGAAATCATGGAAATCATATGTGTTTAACCAAAGTCAAAACATGATGAGCTGGTTGGTGGTATACCTACCCCTCTGAAAAATATGAGTTCGTCAATGGGAAGGATTATATCCCATATATGAAATGGAAAATAAAACATGTTTGAAACCACCAATCAGAAAGTGACTTTTGAAAAGTTTTTGAAGATGTTGGAGGTTGTTTTGTCGAATTTAACAGATAATGATTACAGTGATATGATTTGACGGATACCATCATATATATATATATATGTATATATATACACGTATATATATATATATATATATACACGTATATATATATACGTGTATATATATATATATATTATATTGAAGTTATTTGATGCAATAGTGTATTATGGTGTATTTACATAATTTTTGCAGTATGACTCGGCAATTCATTTGTGCACAAACCACGCAAAAAATATGGTCCAACCAGCGGTAGGTCAATTTCGTTGAAAACACGGGGCAGGTGCGGTGCCATCGCCTTGAAATTCCTGAGAAATGATTTGAGACGGTGCCCCATACTATCAATGGCCATTCCAGGATCCGATAAAAATTGGAGGTACCTACCATATATAAGGCCGACTTAAAAAAGGCCTATGTTTGCGGGAATATCCCCAGAGAATATGGCCTCACATATGGTACTAACGTACCTCCATTTTAGGATCCTGAAATTCCCATTGATAGTACTTAGTTAAGTTCGTAAGTACGAGTAGGATAAGTATCTTTTGCGGTAGATATGTCTATAGTGCATTGGGTGAAACCAAATTATATAGGGTGGCACCACCTCCTAGAAATAGTTCTTGCAGCACTCTGGCAGGTATTTCTTTTTTTGGGGGTCGATTCCTACGACCTGGTATGACTGAATATGAATCTGGTTGGTCGTTTCAACCCAACCCCTCTGAAAAATGATGGACCGAATCTTCAGTTGGGATGATGAAATTCCCAATATATGGAAAGTCATAAAACAAATCATGTTCCAAACCACCAACCAGTGGTATATATACGTCTAAAATAAGATCTTGGTTTCGATGACATTGTGAGTTTCGTGAGGAATGAGGCAAAAAAGGGACTTGGGGAACCTAAGATCACCAGGCTTATCCCAATCTCATATTTCTGACCATCATAACCACTTTGCTTCTGTAAATCCTTTGCTTTTGATGAAATCCTTCTTTGAACAAATCTGCATCTTAAGTTCTTGAAGCGTTCCCAAGCATCTAGTGACTAGTTCGTGGTTGTTGAACCCAAAAAAACATCTTCCAGATGTTAACTCTGGAGAATCTCAACTCATCTCCCCCAGCGGTACCTGCAAGTCATCTTTTGTGACATCCCCATACCTGCGGATGACCAGAAAACGATCCGCGTCCATCGGCGCGTTAGGGGGATGATCAAATGATCGTTTCACCAAACGGGAAATCCCAGAGGGAAATCTGTGGGGCCAGCGAAATCCGGTTATCACCAGTTGAAAACGGTGGTAAACATGGTAAACATCCCATGATTTTCTTGGGCTTTAAACCATCCCATCCAAGGTGGTTTAACCAGGATTTCACAACCACAAAAACCGTATGTTTAACCAAAGTCAAAACATGATGAGCTGGTTAGTGGTTGAGACCTACACGTCTGAAAAAATGAAGATGAACCAGTGCTGGTTGGTGGTGCAATAACCATCTTGAAAAATGATGGAGTTCGTCAATGGGAAGGATGACATCCCATATAATATATGAAATGGAAAATAAAAAAAGTTCCAAACCACCAACCAGATGATGAGTTGATATGAGTTGTCATAATTTATAAGTAATGAAGGTAGGCTTAAGTGTAGTGAAACTATGCTTGGATGGTGGCTGTTTGGCCTGATGTGCACACCTCAAGTTGTACAAGGCCAGCAGATCTTGGAACTTCTTGAAGTTACCCTCCAGTAAATTAACATAGACCCTGGCAGATAGGGGTTGGAAGACTAGTTTCCATTAAAAATTGGTGATTTTCAGGGTCTATGTGAATTTACCAGGGGGTACTTGAAGACTAAAACCATAAAATTGGAACCTTGTAGGGATCTTTTTTTTTTAATTATTTTTTTTGATGCCAACTGATCAGAGCGATTTTTTTGGCAGCTTTCCAACTCTAGGAAAACTGCGCTGAATACAGAATTTCCCAGTACCATCAATAAGACACATCCAGTGAATCATGACAGGCACATTCCCAACCTGCAAAAAACAATCGCAAATGTGAAGAGAAGGTACAGTTATGCTCATTTATTAGTTATAACTGGTTATAAATTTATAAATGGGATTATGCATTTTATACTGTAAATGGGGTTTTGTTAGTACTTATAACTGGCATTTCGGGCCATAACTGTAACGGAGCCCAAAAAAAAACCAATCGACTCCTGGTTCTGGTTGATCTCCAATGTGTTCACCGCGAACGAAGTTGCGTAGTGCACCCAGCATATATCACGTGTTGGTTAAAATCTCGATATTGAAAATGATGTACCCTCTGGTAAACTAACATAACTATGGAAAATCATTTTTTAATGGGAAAATCAACTATTTCTATGGCAATGTTCAATAGCTATGTTAAATTACCAGAGGGTACATATTGTCCCTCATACACACGACTTTTTCATTCCACCGTGGGCTTTGAAAACTTCGAACCCAATCTCTAAGATAGACATCAAATAGAACAACTTGTCTTTATCAAAACAATTTCTTTCTGTAAATTCCCAAAATAGAATAAATAGAACAACTATTTTTTTCCAACGTATCTTTACTTTTAAGCATGGATAAAAATCGTGTCCCAAAACTCAATTCCTCTGCTTTTAAAAATACGGCGCACCAATAGACGCACTTCTCATCAGGGCCAGTGATGGGGTCATCGCTCTTATCCTGGCGGGCTCGCAATAGCTCGGAGCTCGGCGACCTGGACCTGGAAAATATCGCGCTCAGCGACCTGGTATACCCTCTGGTAAACATACAAAAAGCTAGTGAAAATGGTCATTTATAGTTGATTTACCCATGAAAAAAAATGGATACCCTGTGACCCTGTGGCTCAACTATGGTTTATTGATTATGGTAGATACAACGGTAGTTAATGGATGTTAATGGGGTTTATAAACCAACTTATAATGGAAGATAAGTTACCCTCTGGTAAACTAACAGTTTGCGAACTTGAAGCCATGACCATAGAAAGTTCATTGATTTACCCAGCTATAAAATGGTGATTTTCCATAGTTTTTTGTACGTATGTTTATCAGAGGGTAAGTACACCTTGTCATTTTTTTGATTGTGGATAAAGGGTATGGATCGGGGCTATGGATCGCCTGTGGGTCTGGGGTATCTATCGAGGCGTAAGATTTATGTTTGTTGGTTTATGAACCTACTAACATCATCTAGATGTATATAGATATATCAACCGTAAAGCATGGTGAGTCTAGTTTATAAATCAAGTTACCATAATTTAGCTGGTTGGTGGTTTTAACCATCTTGAAAAATATTAGTCAATGGGAAGGATTATCCCATATATTATGGAAAATAAAAAATGTTTGAAACCACCAACCAGTTAGCTACAAGTATCTAGGGAGCCACTTCTTGCAGAATTGTAACCTCATTGGTACCGTTGGGACTGGTATAAGGAAGCTGCTTGGTTGACCAGCGCTTTCAGCGCCCAAAACAGATAAAACAGAGGACAGGGGATGAAAAAATGTCCAACTGGTACTTGAAGGGACTCAATTTTCGGCCGATTTGAAAGATATTAGGATGATACGAAGTGAGGCCCCCGTTTACGAACGCTAAGTTGGTGAACATAACTCCAATTTCACTATGGTTTATGGTACTTATAACTATAGTTACTGGGGCTTATAAACCAATAAACCAACTTATAACTGGGGGGCCTCACATTGTATTTATGTGAAACAGTGCAACCTTTGCTTTGATACAACCCTATTCGAACATCTTCGAACTGCCACAAGGGCCACATAGACCAACCATTGGACCAACTTCAGACTTCAGGCTCCACCCAGTGGGTGTACCATCCGCTACCATGACTGGCTGGATTAGCCATGTGCAGATCTTCCGATAACATCCGATGCAGACTTCGGGGATTTCCCAGTCATGATCATCATGTTCCATTCAAGTCTTCAAAGATCTTCAATAAACTGGTGGAACTGGGAACCTAAATGAGATTTGAAGCTAGGACAAAGTCCAGAAAAAACATGTCAAACAAGGGCTGAGTAGCTGGCAAATGGGACCATTTCTCGCAGGAACCTCTCGGCGCCCGACTGAACCGTCATCCACTGGGCCACCGCGCAGTTCCTTTCGCCAGTTGCATCAACACTTCCTGCGAAAGGCCCGTCCAATGGAAGAATTTTTGGGGGGTTCAACACCGGGGTATTTCAGATCCACAGATTCCTCAGGATATATATATATATATATATATATCATATTATCATATCATATATATATAATATTATCATATATATATAATCATATATGTAATATTATCTTTACGATTATAAATAATATCACATATAATCATAAATATAGTATTATATATATATATATTATAATAGAAATAAATACATAAATTCAACTAAATAATACTAAATAGTTGTACAATGACATTTCATCGCAAGAAAGGGATTCTCCGTTGCCATTCTTCCTGCCCAGCTGTGGACTCCAGACAATTGGACTCCAATCAGCTTACTGGTGCTAAACGTAGGGAATTTTCGGGAATGATCCACTGGCTAACTATCAATAATCCCAGCAACCAACAGCAACCCATCCAGCAACCCTACGTTTAGCACCAGTAAGAATCACCAATGTGAAAAACATGAATTGTCTTTAAGGCTTCTACAAGGAAAGAAATCACTTAAGTTTGCGGGTCCTATTTGGCATTTCTATCGCAGAAAGCTCCAGGAGGTTTTCAAACGGGAAATCATTCAGTTCGGGGATCACCAATCACCATCTTCAGCCGTATCCTCGTCAGGCTTCAAACGGAAAAAATATGCTGGGATACGTGGCCTTAAAACTATTGAAAGCAACACATATCTGCAATCCAAACAATCCAATCCAATCCAAATATCTGCAACTTGGCAGAACAGAACAGTGACCAGCCAATCCAACAAGTGGCCACTAGCGGCCCATTTTTTTGGACCTCTAATTGCGCAGAGGTGGTGAAGAACTCTTTGGCACGAGGATGTGCATACCTCGACTGGCAATGTCCTGTTCGACTGCTCTCTGTGTACATTCTCTGATACCCATCCCGATTTTTTCCGGGGGAACAATAAAATACCAACGATTTTGGTGTTCAATAGTGCATTATACTTTTGTTACACCAATTTCATCCAATTTCTCGTCTCGTGAAACAAGCACTGTGAGTAATTCATTTAATGTTAGAAGCTGTTCTTCGGTTGATGTTGGGTATTTTGATGAAACACCTCACCAGGCGAGCTTGGTTGCAACTGATCTTTGGCCCGGAACCAACCTTGTGCGATTGCTTCAAATTTTGGGGAAATATTGGAGTTCTAATACACCATCCAATGGTGTAGGAATGTTCAAGCCATATCTCTACTGCTTGGTGGTTGAGCCCTACCCCTCTGAAAAATATGAGTTCGTCAGTTGGGATTATGACAGTCCCAATATTATTGGAAAATAAACCACCAACCAGCTCTAAATAGTGTTGAATCACAAGTTGTGATTTTTCAGCTCTCGTGCCACAGCAATATGAAAACCAGCGTGGTTGCACTTCACACTATACTATGATGTCCCTGGAACCATTTGCATCCAGCCACCAAGCATCCTCCGGCAAAAATCTTCCAAACATCAATGGCCATGCAACAGGAACCGATAAAAATTGGAGGTACCGATTCCATATATTTTTGGCCTAAATTTCAGGGAATATCACAATTCATATGGCCTAACATATGGTAACTACTAACGTACCTCGCATGTATTGGATCCTTAAATTTACCATCTGGTTATGACTAACAGTTCGCCATGGAAAGATCCACCCATTTTAAGTTCGGTAAACCATCTATAAACCGATTAGGGCCATGGATACATACCATGGCGAACGGTGAATGTCATGTCATAACCAGGTTGGGTATATCATAGTTATAATGACTTGGATTCCGGGGTACCCCTTAGGAAACCTCCATATTCTTTAGACCTAGATCCACATGACTTCCCCCGGAGGATCGGAGGGTCACTGGCTCCAATGCTCCACAATTTGCTTCCTTGGAGCGCCGTGACTCGCTGACTTGGGGTTTGCTATGGTGGCGATGGAAATGGTAAAGAAAAAGACGTTGTTAAAAGCTTCGGTATGACCATGGTATGGATATGTTTGGATACATCATATATATCATATATGTATCATATATACATATATACACAGATATACACAGTATATATATATATGTTTATAAATATATCTACATGTGTCGTGTCATTTTTTCTCAACCCATGGATTCCAGATTAAAATCGTTGGGCGGTTCCATTGACGTGCTTGGAGAGTCAGATCTATAGATAGTGCAAGGTGGTGCCCCCGGCAGTTAAGTGAACGTTGGTTTATACACCATAGTAAATATAGATATATCTACCAAATATCTACCAAAAACCATAGTTTTTTTTTGAGTTATAATTATAAAAAATAAGTTAGCTAACGAACTGGGGCACCACCTTGTGTATTGTGTCATATTGTGTCTTAGATTGGGAACAAACTCAGAATATGATGGTTACCCCTTTATGATCCTTTTATGAATAACCACTTGGTGATCCAGTCCGGGTCAGCAAAAAGTAATTGCCTGGGGCACGAAAAACTTAGATAACTGGGATCCCAGAGATCGGTATAAAAAGCTTCATAAAGTAATAATACTAAACTATCATATAGATAATTAGTAGAATATGTTCTAATTCTTGAATAATTAGTATATAATAATTCATATAATATTCATTAGTGATATAGTATCATAATTATATAATTTCATACTATATCTATAGATATGATATCTATTATCTATCCTTATCTTATTTTAGTTCTTATGTTGGTCACTTCTGCGCATCTCTCAGAGACTGACTTTATAGAACAGGCTTCATCACAGGTGTCTGACTACTGGAGGAAACTTATGAACTCACCAACTCCACATGCTCGGGGGCTTGAAAAATCAACTACGGGAAGGGCGCCCTTCGCCAGTTGTAAGTTGCTTTATAACCCCATCTAAGTATCATCTCTACAGAAATATACACCATAAATCTATATAAATCCAATTGATAGCCTAGTCATCAACTGATTAAAACACAAGATATTAAAGTCAGTCACTCATTCATGAAGTATGGTTTTACAAACAAATATCATACGATACGGCATCATGGCCTTATATATATATTATAAACAAAATTACCCATATATATGTATATTAATATATCCATATAATATCCATATATCCATATAATTAGATAAATTATCAATCCAATCCATACAAAGTGGGGCCCCCTAGATAGCTAAGTTGGTTTATAACTCCAATAACTATGGTTTTATGGTACGCAAATAACTATAGTTACTGGGGCTTATAAACCAACAAACATCACTGAGGGGGCCCCACATTGTATAAATATCCTTAAATTTCCATATACACCCCATCATTTAAGGGGGCTCATTCAGAAAAACTCCGAAAACACTCAAGGCAAACGGCTGAGCCGAGGTGCACTTCCTCATCATTTCGGCTGTGGAAGGCATTCATGTCCCGCTTAGAGACGGACTTTCTCTTGCCTTGGGGGGGAAAAAACAACTGGATGTAGGATATGAATGGAATATGAATGGAATATGAATGGAAAATGAATGGAATATAAATGGAATATGAATGGAATATGAATGGAATATGAATGGAATATGAATGGAATATGAATGGAATATGAGTGGAATATGAGTGGAATATGAGCGATATAAATGCTACAAAAACGAGGGTTATATAATGGGTAGAAAAAGTGGTTATTAGCGAGTTATATTTTCATGGAATAATACAATAGGGATATTTTTTGATATGAAAAAAACATGGATATCATCATGGGACATCAACCCCAATTTGCCAATTGGGCTTAGGAAAAGTGGGACACCAATATCTGTCAATCTGTCACCAAAGGTGAACACCTTGGGAAAACAAATCTGGATGTAGTGGGATATGCATGGGATATGCATGGGATATACATGGAATATCCGTGATATTAATGGAATATAGTGAGGATCTGCAGTAAGTATATAATGGAAAATGGGTATAATGGGGAAAAAGCAGGGTTGTTGTGGTAAACTTAGTATCTAACAAGCTATCACAGCAGCATTTTGGAAATAGGGATTGTTTGTTCGTAGAGTTACACTATTATTCACCCAAAAACAGTCACTTAAGGTATCCGCCAGATGTAAGGTCCTTTTTATATCTTTTTATCATGTAATATTTAGTAATATATAATATGTATTTAGTAATATATAATATGGACAGTGGGAAGCCTCAACTACAAGTTGCTTTATAGCCATACTATGAATACTGCAGTTGAATCTTCCATAATCCCGACAGCTCAACTCCATGAAATCCCATTCAACTACCATCACATCCCACCGACTGTATGTTTGGGGAATATTTTTTCCAACAAGATGGCGTAGTAACAATGGGACTGTGGCTCCATTTTCGGCATGGTGCCTGCCAGATCAGCTAGCTAAGTAACTTTGATCAGAACTGGCAATGATAGGTGGGTAACAATGTTTAAAAAAAAAATGGGAATATACACGTAGTAACAACATGGACTGGATATCATCAGTGCTTATAATCTATGTACCCAGTGTTTTTATGTGATGAGACCTGGTTTTATAATAGTAATTTGCTTCTATTGCACATGAACTGCCCAGTAGTTTCTAATAATCGGTCTTATGGGTAAATATCTCGGGTTCGGTATGAACTGACCCTAAGGACATACATAACCATCCAGGTCAGAAATACTCGAATCTAATCAGAGTTCAATTGTACCCTCTGGTAAACATACAAAAAGCATCAAAAAGCTATGGAAAATCACCATAGAAATAGTGAGTTTTCCCATGAACAATGGTGATTTTCCATAGTTATGTAAACATTTACCAGAGGGTAGTATGCATAATATACTGAAAACCCAGTCGTATGGCCTGTGCAACCTACCTCTCCACATTTCACCGTAAAAAAACTGGGACTCCGACTGTCTGCCTTCTTTTTCTTCTTATCCTGTTGGTGCTTGGGTGCCAATCACAGTGCCAGCGGGAGAGCATTAAAAAGCATTCTCCTGAAAGAAATAAGCCATTAACAAATTCACCAACCAGTTTCACACTTTTTGTCCCTCACAAACACCATGTTTCACCAACATTTCTTCACTTCTGAAACATCAACATTGGTTCACTAACATTTCTTCACTTCAGAATGGTTCAGAATGCCTCAGAATGGGTTGTTTCCATGAGTTGTTTCACCAACATCTGAAGCATTCTGAACCAACCCATGGACCCCCACGGCATCCCTGCGCAGCTGACCTCATCCTTCTTGGAGCCGGAACTCGCAAAGGCGCCTCGGAGCTGTTTCCATTGGGAGCCCCGCGAAGGTCTGGGAGTTTGTCAAGCTTGAAAAATGATGGACTTCGTCAATGGGAAGGATGACATCCCATACCCATATGCAACCCATGGTGCTGGAAGATGAACACCTACATTTACCCCAAAAATCGCCCAAATGTAGGTAAATATACCAGCACCATGGAGCATATGGGATATCCGCCGACCCCGGCTGCGCAAGGGGGAGCGCGTTAGGGAATAAGACAGCAGCACCCAGCCAGTAGCCAGCAGTCAATATCCGCCGACCCCGGCAGACGCAAGGGGGAGCGCGTCAGGGCAGA
>Ga0126342_10011885_pt1 | contig 15547 bp, 13 predicted proteins | sample Cyp1metagenome_FD_92528 | JGI IMG/M metagenome (GOLD analysis project Ga0126342, IMG submission 92528) | Coral microbial communities from Lord Howe Island, Old Settlement Bay, Australia - Cyphastrea 1 metagenome | ecosystem: Host-associated > Invertebrates > Cnidaria > Coral ...
GAAAAAATGGCAGCAAAGTGCTGGCTGGGATGGGGAGAGTTGCCTGTGATTGATCAGCTTGTGTTTTTTGTTGAATGTTTTGGAATGAATTTGAATGTTTTGGAATGTTCTGGTACTATCTGTGATTTTCTGGAATGTTACCCAGTGTTTGATGAGATGCCCTATCATGAGGGCCCCTGAGCCCACAAATGAAAATCAAGATCAACTTGAAGCATGCAAGAAATACATAGAGAACATGCCGCTGAAGGAATTTGAGCTAATCGTGGAGGGCACTTCCGAGAAGCCTGTGGTGAAGTACAAGTGCTTTATTTGCACAACCAAGGGCCAGCCAGACGGAAAGCTGAACCATTTGGGGAAACCAAGTCTGAACAGTCTGAAGCGCTACCTGCATGTCCATTCCCAGAGCTACTTGCATGTGCAGAACCGAGCAATCCGTGCATCCCAAAACGAGGACGATCATGAAGTTGATAAACCAGAGCCATCCACCTGCAATGGCCATTTGGTGTTCGATTTCAGTTCTTTGTAATTCTTGTATGTGCGTGTGTTAGTTTCATGTTGAGGGAAGCCCCCTAACCCCATTGGATTTCCTTTGTATCCCTTTGTTATCTTCGGAATCTTGTTTAGCAAATGGCTACACTTTAACCATTGGGCCCTCATCAGGCTACTGCATAGCTCCAGAGACGGGGCTTGGCTCTCTTCGTTTCTATTCAGAGGAGTTCGAGATTTGGGCCACGCATTCCCCTTTGAAGTCAAAAGCTAGCCACGAGTACCGCCATGATGCCAATCAGGGAGTTTGGTACGTCAGATCCAAGGAGTGCCAAAAGGAGGTACCCAATGCACGACCTTGTTGTGAGAAGTGTCCGACCTAGCAGGTCAAAAAAAGGTTCAGCGTCTTGTGGTGCGCTTCGCGTCCAAGTACCATGCCGCACGACTCCTGAGGTACAAGTTGTTTGGGACGCCTGAACAAGTGGGGTTTGCTAGCAGAGGTCGAGAAGTCCCAGTTTAGTCTCAACAAAAAGGTCTACTGGGGGAAGTTGGTTGATCTGACAAATTCTGAGCTTCAGGCTTTTGCACGTTCCAGCTTTGGATCCATTTCAAAAGATCTTGAGAACCAGGCTTTACGCCAATTTACGACCATGGTGGTGGCTCCATCTTTGCAAATCAATGTAGCTGCAGTTGATTCATCCATGATTCAGTTGTCTTCCCAGTTCGTCGGGGCACATGCCTCACAGAAACTCAATGATACTGGGCAGATTTAGAACTTCAGACACATGCACAACTAATGGGCAGCGCCCTTGTAAAAGGATGTTCCTGGATCAAGTGTTCTGTGCTATTCTGTTGAAACTTTTGGTTGTCATATGTGATCCAAATTTTGCAGAGGCAGAATGTAGATGGGTGGCTCAAGTTCTTCACTTTGCAGAGTTTTAAGGTATTTTACATCATATACATTCATTTACAAACGTATTGAATATGTATGAAAATGTATTGATAGTAATGATATTAAATGTAATTAATATATATATATATTCTATATATCTATATATAAATATTAATACGTATGGGGTTCTATATGGGCCTCTGTTTGGTTTCATTGCAGCTGGCCCCTGCAGCACTTAGGAGCTTGAGAGCATCAACGTGAGCATTGCCAAGGCGGCATTGGATGGGCAATTAGACAGCAATCCATTCGTGCAAGGCATCATGCTGAAATGCCTCTCAAAAATTGAGAAGAACGATCGTGGTGTGTCAGATCGCGGGCGCAAAGCTTGCGTCTCGGAGACTGAGCGCCGGCTTATGGAAGGAGCCGCGTTCACACTGGCCCTAGCGGGCGGCAATCGAGAGCTTGCAGTTGAACTTGGCCAGCATGTAACGCCACTTCGTATGCATTGTGACCTACTACTTCCAATGGGGCAGCCAAACCCTGCACTTTTGTTGAGATCTTGTGCCAAAAAGCAGCTGTGTCAGAACATGCAACTTCTTGACCAACGCTTTGCACGTTCTCCCAAAATGAAATCACGGAGGCTGGTTTTGGCCCTGGACCAAACTTACTTGGACAAGACCCTGAACCAAGGTTCTGTTGAAGGAACTCGAGGGCTTCTTGGGGGCACTTGGCGACCCCGTCAGGAAGGTCAATAATTCATCGCCTTCACAGAGATGTCAAAAGATGCTGCTCGCACTCCCAAAGCCAGCCTCATGTTTGAAGCGTTGGCATGGGACCCTTGTGCTGCCCATCAACAGTGCTACTTCATCCCTGCAATGCCGATGTCTCTGGCTGCACCCCGGGATGAAGCTACGCACAGGGATCATGGAAAGCTGGTTCCTGGGTTGCAGCAGCTTCATGACGTTTAATGACGTTTAATGATTTTAATGCAATGCATTTTAATACATTTTAGTGCATTTTATTGAATCATGCTACACCAAATCCATCCAAATCCATCCAAATTCTATCAAATTGATATTCAAATTGATGCAAATTGGATCCAATTGGACTAAGTCTAAGTGTATGTTTTTATGCAGTGTGGCTGTAGTGCACGCGCAGCCTGAATCAGGAAATGCTCCATGTTGTGGGGCGATTGGTGAGTGAAGCACATCACTATGTGAAGGCAATCGTGATGGACACGCACGCGAGCCATGCTTGGATTCGTGATTTACTCTTTGGTGAGTTCCGTGGACTGAGCCCCGAACTTCTCAAGGACATCCCTTTCTTCCAGGATATCCACTATGTGAATCTCCCCAAGCACGTCATTCCAAAGTTGGATATCAAAGTGGCCATGCACAATGATTCTGCAGTGTGGCTACTCCCCGGAGTTTGTGACTTCTTCCACATTTGCAGCAATGATTTTCACTGATTTCCAATGTTCTTAATATTTTTTAAATTGTATTTTATTGTTGTTCATGGTTTTGCTCAGCTTGTGGAGGTGCAAGGCCGCGCGGCAAAGAATGGCGGAGGACAGCTGAACTCACCACTCCGCACTTTGATGTTTGGACAGATCTTTACAGACACAACAGCTGCAAGGGCCCTGGGCTTGCCACCGTGCAGCTACGCACAAACATCACCCATGTCGGACGCACTCCATGCTGCGTTATTTATAACCCCTTTTATGCTGTTCTCGATCCAGCCGTGGCAGTGAAGCATGCAGAAATTCCATGGAATTTGCGTGGGTTTCTTTTGCTCAACCTTTGCACAGCTCTTTGCTGCGTAGCTTTTCTTGAACGGGGGATGTGACAAATTTGATCAAAATTGATCAAATTTGTTTGAACCATTTTCATATGCTGTGTTAATCTTTCTTATGGTTTGATATAATGTTTTGTCCATTTTATTTTGAAGAATTTGGATTGGGATATTCCAGCTAGGCACCAGTCCTTCACAAGAGCACGTCTCCACGGGTACGATGTGAAAACCTGATGACTGGCTTGCTCCTTCTAGACCTTTTCAATCTCCTCTCAGACAAAGAGGCTTCACGTCGGGGGCTCCCGAAGGGCTCTCTTTGGCTTGCCCCCTAGACCTATGACAACTTGAAGCATGTTGCCAAGGGAATGCTTTGCCTCCTGGTCTCAAAGGAGCCAATCGGAAACTTTTGGTGCAGTGGACATGGACGCTTATCGGAGTTGCCAATTGAGGAGTTCTTTGGCAGGCTTCGGTCAAGGGCTCTGAATGCGCAGATGTCAGTGCGCAGCTACTTCAAGTCTTCAGCCAAAGAGGTGATTCGAACCTTCCGTGCAAACAACAAAGAGAAAGACCCAGGCGCATCCAACATGCAAATTGTGAAGCCTGTCTCAGAGGATGATTTTCTTGCTTGCAATGTTTTAGCTTTGAAGGCTGGCACCAAATTAGCTGGTTGGTGTGCAGATGTGGATGACCAATCTTTGCTCAATGCCTATCACGTGTCTCCGGCGGAGTTGCTTCAGGATGATGATCAGCCGCTCCACCACTGGGAGAATGATTGGAATGGGCACTCCGATGAGGTGGAGGAGTTGAATGAGCCGACTTGCGATAAAGTGCTCCATTCTGTAGCTGAGGATGCCAAAGATGTCACTGAAGAAGCGAATGGCATGGACCTTCTGGGTGAGGTCCAGGGTCAGGAAAGATTTATATAGTGATATTACATGATATTATTTGATATTAAATCATATGATATAGATTAGTTCTAATGAATTCTAATGAGTTGTAATTATATAATAATGGGGCCCGAATATATACATCCGGACCAATGAGAGTCAATATGAACCAAGTAGATATAAGCTAGTGGCTCTGTAAAGTCAGGTCCATGGCAGAGGTGTTGCAGGTTGCTCTGCAAAATCATGGCCTGGTGTTCTTTTTTTGGAAATCCATGCTGCATCCAATTTAGCAGCAGCACCAAGATTTGCATTTTACAGCCTCCATCGTGGTTCCAACTTAGTTGCAGCTGCTAGATTTGTATTTTGCTGTGGGCAGAAATTCAACACAAGATTCAGTTTAGCATTTTACAGACCATGGTGATCCATTTTGGTCCATTTTATTCCATTTGGATCCATTTTGTTTCTACTTGTCCTTCAGATCTAAAGATTCTGGTGCTGATTTGACAGGACCAACATGGTGAGGATGAAGATCTTGCAGACCTTGATTTACGTGGCGTTCCTGATGCTGACAAGCTGAAGGCGGTCCTTAGGGCCTCAGAATCGGGCGCTGCGTTTGGCTTTACACATTCCCCGCCGAGGTACTCCAATAGCAACCAGCAGATTGAGACCGTGTCTTCCGCCTTCGATCAATGCGGCCCAGATCTCAGTGCCAAGAACCTTGTCGATGCGATTTGGCGCCTTTGTATGTTTCTCAGACATTGGGGTGGAGGATGTGACAGGCATTGGATTGAAAATCCTGCTGCTTGCCGGAAAGTGTCCACGCAGACAAGTTGGTGGAGGCATCTTGGCTATAAGATGTTTGTTGATGTTTTTTGGTGTTTTTTGAATACTTATGATATTAATTGATATTTTAAAAATATAATAGGTTATATTTTAAATATATATATATATGGAATCATGAGCTTGTATCATCTCTATAGCAGACCCCAAGACTTGGCAAACAACAGGATAACTACAGGTTTATCATTTTGAAGACCCAACACTATATACACTATTGTATCTTCTCCATCCTGTTTCCGTTCTTTTCTATCCTTTTCCAAGTTCCTGCTGCCAAGTTACAATGAAGCAAAGCTGGCGGAACTTCGCCGTGAAGAAGGCAGTGCAGAATACAGAAAGAGATCCGGCCGCATGGAGAAGTGGAAGCAGGTCGCAATGGATGCGGCAGTGGATCCAGCTGCAAGAGATCTCATCTCAGACAAGATTGAGCAGCTGTTTTTTTGAGTTTTTTCAATCTTTTTGGTGTTTTTCCCAATTGATCCCGCTCCTGGCCCCAGTTCGCTCGGCAAAGTCCTTGGCTCTGATTTTTTAAGTTTTTTTGGAATTTTGCCAAGGCATGGCCACATCATCGCCATCGTCATTCCCAGAAAGGGATCAGCATCTGCCCAAAGGGCCACACTTGCAATTGAAACATCCCTGTGGCGGAACCCCAAGAAGCCACAGCTCAGTACGACAGCCTTGTCAATGAGCCAGATCATTGCTTTGCGCTGCATTGAGCTGGAGCAGCGCGTTGAGGACGGCAAATGGTGGTGCTGCAGCACATCGAGGGCATGGGTGGTGAAGTCGTATGCGGTTGCTGCGGTCTTGGACATGTCAGAGAGCGCTGACACCGTGGATGGATTGACTATCGAGCTTTCCGAACAGTCTGCAGAGTATGTCGATGGTTTGGATCAAGTTCCACATTGGTGGCCTGCAGAGCAGTCCACGTGTGAGGCAGAGGATGATGCAGATATGAGGGCCATGCCTTTCTCAGGACTGTTCGTTGGTCGTGGGAGGGGTCGGAAGAGAGGTCCGACAGGCGAAACCAACAAAAAACCAAAGAAGAAGAGGAAGACAGGTGAACAGGATGAACAGGATGAACAGGATTCAAAACCGGAGGGAAGGAAAAAGAAGAAGAAGGTGAAGCATCACAAAAAACTCAAATCCACAAAGAAACCGATGCCGAAAGTTGCCTTTCTGGCATCGAATATGTTGAAAAACAAAATTGGCCGAGCTTTGGTGTCGCAATCGCTTGAGAAATTCAAAATGTTGGATGCCGAGCAGTTTGCAAAGAGCCCGGCTTTCTCCTTTTCCGGCGAGTGTATGATTCCAGTGGAAGGCGTGAAGGGAACCACTTGGGAAGACATTCAGTTGTATGCATTTGATTTCCTGACCCGTGTGAGACTTGCAAATCGAATTTCATTGACATTTATCCATTTTTTCGGTTTATTTTCTGAGGTGGCTGTAAGACATCTTGCCCTGTACATGTTTCCTGTTAGTCCCCCCGTCCTATATATGCTGCTGATTGCAAGAGCTTCGCAGGTTTCCGCAGCAAGGTCTTTGAGAGGCTTGACGGGACGATGAAGGAGCTGGAGGCAGCGTAGCCCGCAGTCGCAAGTCGTGGCTACATTTGATCAAGGACATTTGCCTCTATCGGAATGCCTATTACTAAAAGAGCAAGGAGAATCAGAATGACGACGGAAAGGAGAGTGAGCATGAGGGCGAGATGGGTGAGACTGAGTGAAAGAGCTTGAAAAAGCTTTGCACATCACAAAACAGGGGGCAGCTTGCATAGCTTAACAATCAGAAGATTTTTGGTACAATACGGTAAAATATTCTTCTTGCATTGACGATGAGCAGTGCAGGGGGCGGCAATACAGGCATGCAAAAACCAGATCTGATGACAAACCGGGTCATTGCAAAAACATGTGTCTGCGCGCGTTGGGCAAAAATGGTTGAGAATGATCGCAGTTTTTGGCAACAGCATCATATAATACCCTCTCTGTAAAATGCATTTGTTGTTTTTGGATGTATTTGGGTGATATAAAGGGGGTTTTAAGATTGATTCTCTGTAGAATGCATTTGGGTACTTTTTTGGGGGGTCTGAGTGGCTAAGATGATTGGATGATACTTTGAATATATTTCCAGAGGGTTAGCACTTTACAGATGGATAGTTGAAAAAAGAGGATTTTGGAGTACCCTGGGACGTACAACTTTACAGAGATTATGGATTTTTTGATTTTAGGTTGGAAACAGTATATTACAGAGGCCAGAATACCACTTCTCAGTTTTACAACTGTAAACTGGTGGTTCGCCCCAAACTCAAGGGAGGATGTATTTGGAGATTTGAGTTTTATCCAACCATACCCAACCAATATTTTTGAAGTTTCTACAACCTTGCGAGGGCCATCCGTTGGAGCTTGCAGGCACCGCTGCAGTTGAGCCATTGCGTCAAGGCACGGGGTGCCTTTGCACCAGAACAGATTTTGGTGGATTCCTACGCATTGGTGACGTAAGGTGTAATAGAAGGTAATAAAGGATAATAAAGGGATATAATGGGCTATGTGTGATAAAGGTCTGGATGTTACATGAAGTTACAAGGCTCATAAGGTGTCAAGGATTTGACCTTTTGCATCACTCCGTCTAACTCTCCATGGTTGTGCTGAAGCGCAGGCTTGGCCGTGCAGGAGCAGCTGCTGCTTCGTGCATGCTGCAGTGCAAGTCGAGAAGGTGCCAGATGCCATGTTGTAAGTGGTCTGCAATGAATCCCTTGCTGTGAGAACACAGGGTACTCGTATCTTGGTGTTACAGAACGCAACAAGATCAACAAGTAATTTATTCAACAGGTCCTGCCACACCTTTGGTAAGATATCTTCAAGATCTTCATATGTCAAGTATACAGTATACCATTCCGTTCTACTTCTGAGACCACATTATTGGATCTTGTTCATCAAGTGTGGCAGGACAAGAGGCGGTAGCACCCTTCAGAATTACAGATTATTGTTTTTACTCCACTTGAATGCTCTTGAACACTTGTAATTGGTGAAGAAGTGCTTGAGCCTAGTTTTCCCTGATGAGAGAATTTGTAAACCTTCAATACATAGCTTCAACCTGTGCATCTCCGGTTCCAAATGTCGATTGGGATGGGTGCATGACATTGTCCTCCAGTACTCCCTTCAGTGACTCCAGTGATCGGGTGCAGGTGTGAGTGGCACGTTCGTCTTTTGGGAGGAGGCGCTCAGCAATCGCCAAGCGCGCCATGCCAAGCGTGGTGCCTTGCTACATTGGGCCGATTACAAAAGGCCTGCCGTGGTCGAGTTGTCGACTTTTTGAGTTGCCCACCATGGAAACATGAAGCTATGAATCACCTATAAGGACAGACGTGGTTGGGTTAGCGGCTACAGATACCAGAGCTGTGGATTTTTTAAAACCCTACATCAGTCAGAAATGGCCCCCCTTGCCAAAGGTGGTTCCAGCACACCGTGATGGAGAGTCAAAAACTGCGGCTCCGTCGACTTTTTTGGGCTTTGCGGCCCGTCTCCCAGCCGCAGGACGGTAAGCCAGGTCATGCCGGCTTAAGTGTGACACATTGTGGCGGGGTAAACCGAAGCGTTAAACCTGGTTTGAGAATTTGACAGACACTTGCTGAGGCATTCAGTTGGTGGTGAAATGTGATGTAAAATTGTTAAACCAAAGGATATATATATATACATTTGACTCGGGTACAAAGGATCGGGACCGTGGCCCTTGACCCTTGGAGTTGCTGCGAGGAACATCGGGATTTGCGCGACCGCCTAGCACTGCGCAATGCGCAACGCACTGCGCAGCGATGTTTGAGAGAACTTCATGTGCGCTTCCTTCGTCAGCGTAAGGTGCAAGCAACATCAAGCAACAAATGCGAAAATATTTGCGTTTCAAACAGCAAAGATAGAAGTGACATCAAGTGACTCTTTAATTCAATTGCTGTCGGAAAGGTGATCATGTCACTACCATTCACTATTCTCATGTGGTTGTTGCCTTGCAAGGCGCTACGCGCTCGACAGCTCCAGCTGCAACGCCAGTGTTTCACTGCGATGGCTCAATGGCAACTGTTGCGGTATGCCTTCCAATGCCTGGCCGGAAGGACTGGACGCAGAAATACGAACATGGATTTTTGATGAATTTTATATGAATCGATAGTGGACGATAGTGAACGATAGTGGACGATACTGGACGATAGTGGAAGCCGTAACATCAATCAACATCCATCGACTATCTTGTAGTCTTTATATTTATCAACATATTATATATATATACATATATATATATATACACGTATATATTATTATTACTGTTGTTATTATTATTATTGTTGTCTTTAGTGTTTTTATTTTTGCTTTTATTATTCTACTATTGTTGTTCCTTTTTTATTTTTATTTTTTAATATGATCAGTGTATAATAGTTTTATATATTATTATGTAATAGTGTTAACTATTTTTTGTATTATTGTATTTTATTATTATATTATTTGTTTTTATTATATATTATCATGTTTATATATTATTATTATTATTTATTTTTATTTTTATTTTTGTTAAGTTTATGAAGAACCGAGCCAGCTACACATTGGAAATATTTAAAATATATTTTTTCATTTTTTATCATTTTGGTTTTCATTGCGTTCATCATTTTTTATCATTTATTTTATCATCTTCATTTTTTATCATTTCAGGTATCATTTTTAATCATTTTTTTAATCAGTTTTTCATTTTTTTAAACATTTTTTAATTATTTTTTTAATCATTTTTCATCATTTTTGCTTCCAGTGGTGCAAAAAAATTCCAAAAAATGGAAAATTACAATTTTCCTCGAGTTTTTTTTCATTTTTTTTTATCATTTTTCATTTTTTTTATCATGTTTTTATCATTTTTTGCTTCCAGTGGTGGAATTGATGAAAAATGATAAAAATGATGAAACATGATTAAAAAAAATAAAAAAACAATGAAAAATGATTAAAAAATGAAAAAAATGAAAAAAAACAACTCGAGGAAAATTGCAATTTTCCAAAAAATGAAAAATTGCAATTTTCCTCGTTTTTTTCATTTTTTTTCATTTTTTTATCATTGTTTTATCATGTTTCATCATTTTTGCTTCCAGTGGTGCAAAAATTTTCCAAGAAATGGAAAATTACAATTTTCCTTTTTTTTTTTTAATTTTTTTTATCATTTTTCATTTTTTTATCATGTTTTTATCATTTTTGCTTCCAGTGGTGGAATTGATGAAAAATGATAAAAATGATGAAACATGATTAAAAAAAATGAAAAAACAATGAAAAAAATGAAAAAAAAATGATAAAAACAAATGAAAGAAACCCGAGGAAAATTGTAATTTTCCATTTCTTGGAAAATTTTTGCGCCACTGGAAGCAAAAATGATGAAAAATGATAAAAAACAATGTTAAAAAAATGAAAATAATGATAAAAATATGATCAAAAAAATGATACCTGAAATGATAAAAAAATGAAGATGATAAAATAAATGATAAAAAATGATGAATGTAATGATAACCAAAATGATAAAACATGACAAAAAACTATTTTGACCTGGCCCAGTCTGTGGCTGCAAGTTTTTCATAATGTTAAGTATTAACTATTTGTTTGATACTTATATTATATTATTTTAAATGTATGTTAATATGTATTTATGATATTGCTGTTATTTACAGTTTTTCAATATTATTATTTTATTATCATTAAACTTATTATTAGTATTACTTTAACAACAATAACGCTAATAATAATGATTATTACTATAACAACAATAACAATAGTAATATAATATATATATAATATTAATTATTTTCATTATTACTATATAATACATTATTTACTATATTGTATTTTATATGATATATACTGAGAGATACCAGTGTGACAGTTTTCCCAAAGTGATCGGTGTAGAAACGCATGGGCAACAGACCTGCAGGAGTGATACGCCAAGGGCGCTGCCAGAGTTCAGCGACGTCTTGCTAGTCAAGGCCATGGATTTGTGACTCACCGGCTATGGGAACTATGGGAATCGCACTTCCCGTTCCCTGAACAATGGTGCATTCCCCAAATCCAGTACTTTATCTATGTCTATCTCAGTTGTTCTTTGAATTCTGTTATTTTGGAAGAGAATATGCCGTTATAAATTTTTTTGGGGGATGCTCAAAACACATTTTCAAGTGCAATCTGCGTGTAAAAGCAGCAACTTGCCATGGAGATGCAGCGCAGGGCTGATTCTTCGAAGCGTTGGAGCGGAGCCAGTCAGTTGGGATGTGCACGATTACAGTACTTGGGTCCTATCGGTCCCACTGTTGAGGTTGTGTCAAGGCTCAGCTGTGACAGATGCAATAGGCTGCTAATAGGCTCTTGATGCTGCGATGTCTCAGTGAATCAGGGGATTTTATTGATCTTCTCGATCTTCTGGATCTTGTGGCCACTTCACTTCTACGACGTCACTTTGTTTCATGCATGTTTTCTTTGAGAAATTGATTCAACCTCGTTGCTGACGTATTTTCCATCCTCCTCTGAGAGCACTCCCGTTGGGAGACTGGATGTCAGAGGAGGGCAGCGCTGTCGATGTGATCAGGACATTACACTGCTCGAGAGAGCTCAAGAGCATGAATTATTCACATCTCGTTCACATCTTATTATCTAATAATACTATAATAATAATAATAATATATATATACATTACAGCATATGTCATATCTATCATTATTGATCCATATTTAATTCCTTTAATTATGATTATTGTATAATATTATATATCCTTGAATGTATGAAATGTAAGGCTGTAATCAGCAGTGTACACATCAATCATATGCATGAATTGTATATCAAATGATTCCTTGCATTTACTCTAGAATCAATACTTACATTGGATTGCTTGTTTCGATCCCGTGCATGTTGCAGACCGCAGACCTGATTCACTTCGCCAAAGCATGATTGCGAAAATTGGCTACCCAAAATCACACAGTTCCTTCAGAAGGTTGCAACATCGTTCACTCATGAAGGAACCAACTGTGAAGCCTAGATGCAGCCACTTTGGGTGACAGAAAAGATCGTCTATGACCTCTATGTCTAGATTTAGATGTTGTGCTGAAGCCATAGGGCTGGCCTACCTCGATGGGTCCTCTTGCTTAGACCGTCACATGCAACTTATCAAGCATTTTCAACGCCCGCTGGTGCTGCGGCTTTAGCTCAACAACGAATCGACGTGGGGTTGCAAATTGGTTTCTTTGGGAGTTGATGACATAGGATTTCAAAAGACTTCGCACGCCTCTTGCAGCGGGCTTCTTTTCCCGATTTGTAAGAACAAAAGGCTGCTTGGTGGCTCGTTACCCAGAATCATACAAGCCAAGTGCAAGCAGAACAGCTCAGGCCTGCTTTGAAAACACCGAGTTTTTTTCCCCAAACAGTGTGTCCACAATGGGGGGTTCTTACATGCATTTCGATTCTGCAGGCTCGCACGAAGTGTGTGTCCACGTTCCGGGCTCAATCTGTGCCGCGGCATTTTTCCTGTAAATATCCGTATAAAGTGGCTCTTGTGAAATGTTGAATGTTGACACGCGTTTCGACTGCGCAGTCTCGCACAAAGTGTGGTCCTCGGTCTTGGGATCGGTCCTCCTCCTCAACATCATCATCCTTCACATCATCGTCTTTCTCCTCAACATCATCATTCTCAACATCATTATCTTCCCCCCTTCACATGATCATCCTCAACATCATCATCCTCCACCTCATCTTCCGCAACATCATCCTCCTCCACCTCATCTCCCGCCACATTATCATCCTTTTCATCATCCTCCTCAACATCATCATCCTCATCATCCACATCATCCTCATCATCCTCATCCTCCTCGACATCATCATCCTCAACGTCATCCTCATCCTCCTCAACATCACCCTCACCATCAACATGCTCAACATCATCATCCTCAGCCTCGTCATCCTCATCATCATCATCATGAATCATCATCATCATCATCCTCCTCCTTCTTCTGAAAATCATCATTCTCCTTCTTAGCATCATCATTTTCCACCTTATCATCCACATCTTCATCATCATCATCATCAGCAACAACAATACTACAATACATTATCCTCCCCCCCACATTGTTGGGGTCTCTTGCCGGGATATTTTTTTCCCGGCAATGCATGTGTTGTCTACGCTACAGTAATTTGTGTGGAGTTGAAATTTCGCCATTGAGCAGAAGGTAGGTCACCAACGTTCGCGATGCTTGACATCAGATCCCTTGGTCTCCTTGGTCCAAACATGGGTCAGGGATGGTCAGGGAATGCTGAGATGAGAGGAAAAAAAAGGAAAAAGGAACACTGTTGCTTTCGCAGATAAGCCAATTTGTGTTTCGTTTTGAAAGGATCAAATCATCAGGACATAGCTGACATAATCTGACATAGCAATCCATTGCAAGTGGGTATTGCAAATGGGTTTTTGATGTTTCGGGTTTCGGGTAGAGTATAAAGTAGCATCATGCTTGTCGTATGCGCCTGTCGTATTCCCAGGTCGAGGAGAGGTGGCATTTTTGCAGCCACAGGTACATCCCGCAATTCATTTTGCAAGAGCATGGAATAGTCCGACACTGTATCGTCTGTATAGTGTACGATGTGGTGTGAAATTTTGGTTTTATCAATCATCTCATGGTTTTCGTTTCATTGGTTTTCACTATTACTTTTACTACTTTGGACAGCAACTTTGGGATCACTCTCCTGTTTTGAGGTGAAGATGGTAAGATATCTAAGATTTCAATTCAATAGATTTCATAGAGCGGTAGGAAGTCTAAGATTTCAATTCAATAAATTTCATAGAGTATTAGGAAGAGCCAACAGTCTGGATGCATGACCACGCAACAATGATGCAACACCCATCCAAACGCATCGTTTTCAGAGTGTTTGGAAGCATTTGCGAGGCTCCACCGGCGGTCACCAGGCTTGGAAGCCAAATCTTGGGTCGATGACCGCGAGTAGAGTCACAAGAGTCAGCAGAACCTCGAAGGAGGTCTGACTTCCGAAAGAAGGGGGTTGAAGGGCCACAATATTAAAAGTGCTAAGGTCTAAGACTCGTCAGCTGTTACTACGACCGCTTGGCAGTGTTCAAAGATACACCACAAGAGCTGCAAATTCCCTGAGATCCGACTTGATCGACTGCCTGGAGACGCCACAGACCTACTCCATGGCAAATCAGGACTGGTTCATGTGTCGAAGTTTGCAGCAACACGTGGGGGTGGGTCAATAAATGCAGGAATCAGGACAATCTTGGGATGAAGATGAGTCTAACGGGATTTTACTTCCCGCCTTTGCCACCTATTTTGGTTCACTCAGGTAGCCCATGGTAGCACTTTGTCAGTCCTGGCAGAGGGTGGCTACAGGACACAGCGGCGACGGCCACTGAACCCTTGATCGCGGCTGAAAACTTGGCTGGTGCTGGACTCAGGCTATCAGGAGACAAATTGAATCAAATTGAATGGAAAATGAAGCGAATAAAGAAAACTGACGAAATACTTTCTATACGATGCGTTCACATGCTTTGCTGCGTTTAGTTGGGGGAAAAATGTGGAAGTCGGTGCGTGCTGCGTCCAGCTGGTGTTTTGAAACACTTATTTTTGATCATTGATACTTTTACCCGCGTTTTTGCATATTTGGAATTTACCAATTGTGTCAGTACCATTGGGAATTGGATTGCTTTGGTTTTGCCCGTTTAAAATTTGAAGATGTGGTTATGTTGAAATGATGTGGGGGATTGGTGGCAAAAGGGTTTTTCCATTTTTTGGGGATCGCCGGGGTATCGCCAGAGTATCGCCGGAAACACGTGAGTTGTCTTGCCTTGCCTTGGCTTGCCTTGGCTTGCCTTGGCTTGGCTTGGCTTTTCTTGTCTTGTCTTGTCTTGTCTTGCTGCTACTGCTGCTACTGCTGCTACTTCTGCTACTGCTGCTATTGCTGCTACTGCTGCTACTGTTGGTTGTGCTGCTGGTATTACTACTTTGTTATGTACATACTCTGTCACTTTGTCCCATCATTGTCCAATCTTTGGAACTGCGAGTTTCGCATCGGTTTTCGCATCTCACCACCAAGGTGAAGCGCCTGCAGCGCCTGCAGCGCCACCAGGACGCAACCGCGGAGAGGCGTCCATGATCGTCCATGTATTCAATCAGTTCGTCTCAAGGAGTCAAAAGAGTCAGGAAATGTGAGGAAGGTCTATGAAGGTTGAAACGCTGACAGAAAACGTACAGAAATTATCTATATTTACTTGATTTCATATCAATATCTTCAACCGGCCAATGCCGAGGTGCGATCAGTATACGTTTTGTTTTGTGTTTGGACAATACAATCAGTGCATATTGGTACTCGTAATTGTGTCTGGAGAAAACTGGCCTTAGATCGGGTATCTGATTGGCAGATTCATTGCTTTATGGCAGATCTCAAGCAACGGCTGATTCGTTTTCCTCACGCAGGGCGGACGGCAGCGCCGTGAACGCCGACAAGTCACATACTCATGGCTACATATCTACATATAAGTCATTCTCCTAGCATTCAGGTGTTGTCTCATTACATTCAGGTGTTAAGTTCGGTTTGACTCAGCAGCAAAGCAACTGCATGCACTTTTTCCCTTGAATTTTGCAACACAGTCGTGC
>Ga0126342_10011886_pt1 | contig 15547 bp, 14 predicted proteins | sample Cyp1metagenome_FD_92528 | JGI IMG/M metagenome (GOLD analysis project Ga0126342, IMG submission 92528) | Coral microbial communities from Lord Howe Island, Old Settlement Bay, Australia - Cyphastrea 1 metagenome | ecosystem: Host-associated > Invertebrates > Cnidaria > Coral ...
GCTACCCGCGAGGGTATGCTCTTCAGGGTTATTCGTTCTCCGCAGTCGTCCCTGCTCGCCCGAGGGGGGTGTAAAAACTCCTGCAGTAAAACCATGTATTGTATATATCATCGATCTACCCGAAAGCGTTGGTTCAAAACAGTATCAGCCGCTTAACGGTTTGTGTGTAAATTCACCCCCATTGCTGTTGACCTGGTAAAATACATATATATATATACATGTATTATATGTATATGTATATATATATATACAATATTGAACAATTTCTGGAATTATAATTGGAATACAATGGTGTGTGTATATATGTTTATGTATATATATATATAAAAGACGATGACAATCGCTACATAGGTTTGTCCAAAAAAAGATACCCCCAGATTATCATTGGGAAAACTTTTGACATAAAATTCCAATTGTGGGTTATCCTAGTTTCAGGCAGACCCATATGATGACCATTCATATTTATATAGACCGAATCTACATCCCAATCTACATCCCAAGTGAACAGACTTGAATCGTTGAGACCTTCGAATGGTTGGCTTTTCAACTTCCATACCGCTTTGCTGGCATGGTTCATCCAACAGGCTGACGATCACGTGGGTTGGAGCAGCTTCCAGCAACCTGGGATCCTGTTTCCATATAGGGCAAGCCAAGCAAGGTCCCTCAATCCCACACAAAACTAGTGTTTTCAAACATATGTTATCTTTCAAATATATTTTCATATTCCAATAGTTTTCAAATATATGTTAAACTTCATGCCATTCCTGGGATGATCCCAATTTCGGTGAACTCGGCTTTTGCGTTTGAAACGGATGGCGTCAGGCCGTGGCGATGCAGGCTGGCGACTTCACGGGGGCAATCAATGTTTATACCGAGGCCGGCGTCCCCAGGGCGATAGTGTCCCAAAATCAGCATGTGTTGCAATTTGACAAGATATAATATAAATATATATATATACATAATGTCATACATGTATATGTAATTATATATACATGTATATGTAATTATATATATATATATTTGTATTCATATAATGTAGACATATGAGTATATATGCCTATGCATGATGAAGTGAAGAACTCATCGTGGCTTGTGGATGATGGCTGCAGACGTTCAAAGAAGTTATGGGAAGTGTATGGATGGTTGAACATGTTGTCGAAGTGACGCCTGAAGTCAGATTTCAGCAATCCTTCATACTCAAACGCTCCTGGATTACTTCGTTGTCATCTTCAATTCTTTACAACTGAGAAAGATACTAGAGATTTGATCCTAGTAGAGGCACCCCCAACGTAGACGGTTGATGCCAAAAACATGAAAGAATATTGAGTTTACTGTTTTTGGGAAATTTTAGGGGAAAACCGGGAAAACCCAAAATCCGCCAAGTTCCTCATCATCCTTCCCTCTAAGATTGCAATTGAATGGATGAACCGATTTTCAGGCAGACCCAAATAACATGTTGTTGTCTCTATAGTTTGATATCCCATTGTGTCCCCATGACTTCCCGGCAATAAACCAAAAAAAATCTATGGCTATATCCCATGATATCCATATGTTGCATGTCAAAAGCTTCATTGTATACACATATTATGGTATGGTCATCAATCCACTTTCAAAGGGATTCATATACCCAGTACGTTTGGGTTCTCATTATGGAATGGATGACCATACCGCATGCATTCCATGTAATTTGACCACTGTTGAAGATTAATCCTCATGATCCCTATTATAATCCCTGTTGTTGACGTTTATATACATATACATATATGATCATTGTCTCCTTATTCCATTAAATACTTAATCATTACACATCTAGCGGCTATCTCTCATGGCTCTTTTAGGCCATGAGAAGCGGTGGATCAAATCCACAGATGCTCTGCACTCGTGGGGCACCTCAGGTCTCCAGAAGGACAGCTGTTAGGAAAATGCTGAGTTCATGGTGATTTCATGGTGATTTAATGGTTATTTAATAATTGTTCATTGGAATTGATGGAGATATTTGATGGGTAGTTTGTTAAATAGCTATCGAAAATCACCATGTTCAACAGGTAAATCTATGTATATCATCTACGAATGGTCCAATTTTCGCTTTCCATTGCTTTGTTGAATTACCAGAAGGTACCATGACATCCACAGATTGAACCAAAAAGGTGCGTTACCCATCAAAAATGGTGATGTTTGGTTAGTCAAAGGATTGGTAGAGAATATCTCAGGACATGATTTTACCCGTAATTATTGCAGGGGGTGCCTTCATAATTTCCCCTTGACCTTGAAACTTTCAACCAATTCTGGGAAATCAAGAACAAATTGTATGTCAACATGGCTAATTTGAGGTCATTGTCTATGTAAACACATCTTATTGGATACCAGCCAAGAAATTGAACACACAGATGTTACATGAGTTTACCAATTATACGTATGTATAGATATTCTATGGGGATGTGGCTTCTAAGCCATGCTGTGGCCTTCGAAGAGCATTCTGCGTTGTTCCCATTCCGTGGTGATCCCAAGATGGCGAGGTTCCGCATTGTTGCTGAAGATGAAGCGACCCTGCGCAGCCATACGGGATTGTGTCTTGGCACCGGCAGCTGTTGGATTTTTGAAGTTCTTTAAGGTCGTTCCTACTTAGAAGGTGATCTCGAGATTCTGAAATTGATTGTTTTCAAAACCCTATCATCAGTGGATTTATTCACATTAAGCCCTACAAGCCTGCGAAGAGCTGGCTTTTGGACTTGCGAATCCGCGCGCTTGAAATTGAAATTGATTGGGATGGCTCAGTCACTTTATGCAGCCTTCATTTTGTTGCCACTGACAGTTGTTGTGTTGCTCTGAGATTTGTCACCGACCTCTTCAGTCTGATGATTGAATCTTTGGGCATAGGACATAGCCACTATGTGAGTTTTCAAGGCTGCAACATCCTGTTTAGGGGGTTCACTCTGATCACTGAAGAATCAAGCAGAAGACGCTACAACAGATAGAAAACGCAAATCGAAAACATAAATCGAAAATTAGGTCCACAATATTCCACAATACTGCCAACAGGGCAAAGGCGTATTTTCTCTATCATTAAACAGTGATATGTTTGTGTTTGTTTCATGAACATGAAGCATGCAGCGAGTTTAGATGGGTAGGGATCAAAATGATCAAAAGTTGTGATTTTCCGTTAGAAACTGCCCTTGTTTCAAGGCACGGCTGCCTTGAAGATCAACAACCACATGGTGAAGGTGGGAAGAATGGGTATTTCTTCATGGTAAACTGTATTTAATTGGTAAATCCAAGTGAAGGTCAACATCTTTTCATGGTGGGTCAACTGATGAAAATTTCAGATTGGATCATCATCGAGGTATGAGAATACCTGGACCTGAAGAATTGATACTTAAATTTTGGCTACGAGATTTGAGGGTTACAACTTCCAGAAAAAAAACGCTCGAATCAAGATCTCAACCCATGTGATCCCTTTAAGAGTGACCCTTCTTTATTTTTTGCGCTGGTTATGGACATGTGCGCTCGTTTTGTTTTGTGGATATGTGCGCTCAAATTTGCGTTCAAGAAGCGCTCGATTTTTTAATCTTTGATTGTCCAGCCTGCAAATGTCCAAAAAATGCTCGAATTTGAATTGTCCGCTCGGATCTGGAATTTAGGTACCATATCCGAAAAAGTGTATCAAACAGTGGGGAGGCAGAAATTTAAGTGACAATTGTATATGTGTGATGTTAACTCAATGTTAACTGATAACATGTATACAATTGTATGCTCAATATCTATCCACATGGTCATATACTGGTTTGCACTGGTTTGCATTTGTATAGATAAATAATGATAAATGTGTGGGTGTGTGTATCTATATAATATATATATATATATACGTATATGAGCAGGGATCATCACACACCCCCTCCCAGCCAGATGGTTCCCCGCCCCGTGCGGCCTAGAGGGGGGGTTCCCAACAACAACTGTCCTACATGGGCAGTGTTTCTGCAGCTGTCAATGGTTGATGTCCGGAGTACATGGAGAGTACATAGGGACCCCAGGGAGCTTACAGGGAGTATATACGCATGTAGTATGAGTAGGGTGTAATGAGTGTAATGAGTATATAGGTAGTGGTGAAGCAATGTATATACTACACTGCAGATAGGTATATAATATTAGTTGGGTATTATATTTAAGTAGTGCGTAGGTACATACTGTATGTATTTGTAGGTACATACTGCATCCAAGCATAAAGTATATAAGATTAATAGGTATGCAGAAGTACAGTGCGCTTTGAGTATATAATCTATATAACCTATAAGTAGCAAATATGTAGCATAAAGGCATACAATGAGTAGTAAGCCATGTGTGAGGTACGCTATAGGCAGGACATAAACAGGCTTTGGGTAGTATGTGCTAGATTGATATCTTAGACATATACAGCTAGACTGGGTCCAGTGACGAGGTTGTGTCTCTCGAATGCTGCAAATGGCGTACAAATGAGAGGCTGTCTCCTAAATGCTGTAAATAGCGTACAAAAGGGAGGCGGTGCCTCCCAAATGCTGCAAGTAGCTTGCAAATGGAAGGTTTGGGGGGGTGGAGTAGGGGGGACCATACAATTGGGTGTGGCAATCCAGGGACCGGGCTCATATATATGATTATATATATATATATAATTATATATATACATTTATGATTATACATTTATGTGATTATATTTATATATAATGCACGTACTTTAATCTCAAACTTTCTAAGTGGGCTAGAGCTTGTGTCTGTGGACAGCCGGAAAGGCCTACCGTTTACGTGGCATGGCGCACCGTTCGGGCCGCAGAGACCGGAAATTGATGCGCATCTGAGGGATGATATGCCCGGATAGGGCAAAACCTAGGTTTTCACTAGTTTTCACCGCCTCTTCAGGGGATGAACATGTGACCCAGGGGACCATGGCCGAAGGGACTCTTTTCACAGAGGTCACAAGCCCAGCATCAAAGCTAGGAAGGTCTTGAGAAAACATATTTATATGGTGCCCAATCCTCAGATCTCGGAGAATCTCGAAGATACTTTAAAGACACCAAGGGACCTGATCCTTGCCATGTAGATAGAAATTGAAGGTCTCCGAGGGTTTGAGAATCATGCCAGGATGAATCCATCCTGGTTCAATCCCTTCTCACCAAGTACATCTTCTCTTTAGGATACTTCAAGTGTCAAGAGTACTTCCTAAAATGCAACAAGTGTAGGAAGGATGTTGGGAATCCAGTTCCATGAAAAACATCAAAAATGCTTGGATTCGGTCCGAAGCGGTTGGGACCCAAAGCCGCTCTACAACAAGGTCGTTTGGGGCATTGGAAGAAGTCCTACAGAGACTTGACCGAGGCCCATTGCATGTCGTAGTGGATATGGTTGGGATTGATTACTTGCAAATGGATGTCATTGGATGAACATACAATTTCCAATGACAACAAGGAAATATTAATGGATCGTTCCACATTTCTTTGAACAATTATACTCCCACCAGGTAAGATCAGATTTATACTGGTTTGAGTTTCATAAGAGATGTGGGAAACTCTCTCCTTTGCTGCTGCAAAGTTTGAAGGAGGGATGGGAGTCCCAGATGGCAATTTTGGAAACCCCAGGTTCCCAATGGCTCCATCAAATGTCATGGTTGCTTTCCTCCTTTTGCCTGGTGTAGCTTTGAGTACGTACATCGTTAGATTCACATACAATGTGCATTGCATAAATGATCATAAATGTATGATTCGGAATACGGGATGATAATTATCTAAAGATATAATAAGATATGTACGGCTTGCAGATAAAGAAACATAAAGAAACAAAGATGATCATGGGAGATTAGCTTCTGGTAATTTTAACATAGCTATGGAGACTGGATGATGATGGACCATTTAGTTCGAGGATTTACCTATTAGAAAAGGTGCTTTTCAACACGCCCGAGGCCCAGCAACTGAAGTTCGACCCCGACACCTCCGAGATGTCGCTTGTTGGAATCCCTGGGGTACCCAAAATGTGGGATACCCATGGATACCCCAAGTTATGACCATTTTTGAACAAGTTAAATATGGTTAAATATGATTGAATATATGTAAACATGACAAAATGAGATTCGTTTCAGAAGTTTAACCATGGGATTCGGTGTTTTTTTCTCAGTTCAGAGTTCAAATCCTAGGGAAATCCTGAACGGCGAGCTGCGATACAAATCGGCAGTGATGCTGCGTGTTGGATGACGAAGGATCCAACGGAAGTAACGTGCCAGGTTGGGTCGCAGATGGATGATCTGGGACCGTTGGTGCATGTTGGTGTCAAGTTCCTCCACAATCCACATGAAATTTGCACATGCTTGATGTCATTTGTTATGGTACAGAGATGTACAGAGCTATTCCGAAGATCTAATGGAGGAACTATGTTTTTTTCGTATTGGGCAAAAAATTGCCATCTTCTTTTCGTCATTAGGCCCGTTAAGATTCGCCCTGCTTAGTGGTTGGGCGCGCCTAGGCACAAGTTGGTGGCCGGCAAGTTGGGTGTGACCCTCACGGGGCCCAAGGGAAACCAGGTGCCGGTGATGGGAAAATCTTGGGATGTGCAGATGTTACCATCCACAAGGAGAACAAAACCGTTAAAGAATTCTCAATGACTGGGCAAAGTACCGACCATGAAGATTAGTTTAATGGGAACTAGCCTATTTGGGTTCTGTGAATGAACAGTATCAAATAATCCAAGTAGTTTGCGACCTTTTACTTCAATTAATCCACATAATATGTGTGAAATTAATCCAATCATATCTAGGAACCCCCAAAAAGATAGGAAAAATCAGTCATCGTCAAAATTAGTAGGTATCTACGTTTCTATTTTTTGGGAGGGAAGATATAACAATACCAACTGGACCAATCTATTTTATAGAGGTATCGGATAATAATCAGGTCATACCATTATAATACCAATAATCAATTCGATAGTCCAATGGTTTAATACAAGATTACTGGATTGCTCCACCATATCATCATTAGCAGTCACCTGTGTATATCTATACTAACACATAATTCAATACCAACAATAAAATTGATAATCCACTGGTTTGATAACCATTAACCATCGATTATCCATTGCTAGTAATCATGATAATGCCATTAATCAATTTGTGGTTTAATGCCAACTGGCACTGTGTTATCGAGTTTATTCTTGGATCAATACCATTGTAATACCATTGCAATACCGTTGTAATCGCATTGTAATATACGTATATATATATATATATATATTATATATACACATGTAGCAATAATCCATTATATAACCATTAAGAATTCAAAACCCATGAATAATTCGTTTTGAAGAGGTGCAATCATTGGATTGAGCAAAATTACTGTAGCACTCGATGGCGTAGGCTGAGCCCAAGAGAAGCAAAGCCAGGGAGGCGGCGGTGGGTAGTTTTTTGTTGGTAAATTCCATGGGAAACCAAGAAAAAATCGTAGGAACATGTAGTGCAAATCGATGAACGTTGTAGAACATGTAGGAATGTTGGACCAGCGTTAGTCTTAACCTTCATCGACAAAGAGTTGAAAGTGGGGAGATGTGAATCCTTAAAATGAGTTTTTTCTGTTCATGCTTAGGGATGTGGTTTGATCTATACTCAATTAGTCGCTTGGCTCAGTATGAATATGATACGTGCTCAACTCCCACGTGTTGAAATGGGTTGGTTGTTGAAAGCCAGTGTGTTTTTGTTCCAGGTATGTGTGACAAACTCAGACGACCAAGGCATGCGCTAAATCTAAATCTCGTGGTTTATCTTTATTGTCCCACATGTTCTCATCATTTACCCCATATTTTTATATACTGTGGATGGTTGCGAAATCCTGCACCAGTTGGTAACTATTGGGAACATTTGGGAACTATAAAACACTGTAAATAATGGGATTACAATGGGATAAACCGTCTACTAACTGGTGCAGGATTTCCTCCATCCACAGTATGTTTCCCATCAAATTACCCGACTCCACCGGCGCCAGCGGCAGTCCCGCTCGCCTCCCGTGCGGATGTCGGTGCCGGATCCGAGCCTCGATGTTGAAGTCGATGGGCCACCGTGGAAAGGTGCAGATGTGGTTGTTATATGTTGTTATGTTATGTGATTCTCTCCATGATCCACATGATTCATATTGATTTCTCCATGATTCAGCATTTTTAAGTTTGTTCTTGGTAATCTCAGGTTATCCTGGTTTTCTTTTGTGAAAATCCTAAATACCATTGCATTGAATGACTCTGATGATCATTGGGAGCTGAGGGTTGTCATGACATCGTTGTTGTTGTTGTTCCTGTTGTTCCTGTTGTTTTTCGTGATCGTCCCCATTGGGTCCAGTCTGGGGCCTTCCAGCCAGTCGTTTTTGATCGTTTTTGGACCGATGCTTTGTTGCTGGTGATGATGGTTTGCCCTTCCCCCCATTGTGTTGTGGTTGATGGTTTTCCCATGATGAGTCTTGGGACCCCATCTTCTTTGGCTCGAGTTGAGCAACGAACATTGTCCCAAGGGGGACATGCTCCAGTCCAAGAGTCGCCATTTCATAGATGAATGTCCTTTGTGAAAGTGTAAATGTCCAAATGGCCATAATGTGCCATGTTCGATTACTGGTGGATTGCGTACTTACATTCACATGAGTGTTAGCGTATATTCCGTTGTTGCAATGATGTTGGTTGAGCCCTGTTTTGTTGATTTATTATTGATTTATTAATATTATATATATATATGTGCATACATATATATATATAATTACATATATACGTACGTATACGTTCAGATATATATATACATATATATATATATACCATATAAATCCCCTCATATTTGATTGGTTAAGTCACACAGAAGGGTTCCTTTTCTTCACCATGCGCTGCAATCATTCGACCCAGACCACCTAGGATCATTCCAGAGATCCACTTCCCTCCGCCAGTGGTCCGGGCCCTACTGGGCTTTGCTGCTTGCTGATTTGAGGTGTATACCTGTTTTTTCCAGCCTTTTCTACATTATATGTACCTCATAATGTTTGATTTGTTGTATATTTGTTCCACTTATTCAATCTGATTTGGGCCTTGCATTGTTTCACGAAGCATCCCAATAGGTTTATGACATGACGGTGACATAATGGTGGTTTTTCTGGTACACCAAAAATTAAAACTATGCTTGTTAAGCAGCATTAATTACTTGGGATCCACATCCAGTAGGAGACTCACGTATGTAGGTGGCACAGATGTGGAGCTGATGGCAAAACTGGCCAAACTTGTGGTCCCCTGTGTGCTTGGAACGCGTGGCCATGTCTTTGGCTCTGCTAGTTTTTATATGGGTTGGGTGTGTCTAGAAATTTGAATTTGTTCCCAAATTATTCGAATTTAAATAGGACAACAATGTTCTAAACTCTAAACCATGGGGTTTGGAGGTTTTCCCAAATGTTCAGACAAACCCATGTATCATGCAAATCTATGCGTCAGAGATCCTCGCCAAGTCTGCCGGAAGCCGTGGCTACTTGCCAATTCGAAAGATAGTGATATAGGATTAATATATATATATATATTATTAAACTGGATTAAACATCCAAGAACTGGGTTGTTGATGTCCGAAACTGGTTGTTATCTCTTGGTCATCTCGTGTGGTGTGGCATGCGTGCGCCGAGATGGATCGACTCTAAAATTTTGGATTTCAGCGTGTTTCTATTTCAGTTCCATTTCCGTGAAGTGGAAGGATGAACATGTTGTTTCTATGTTCTATATGTTTATATGTCTATATTTCTATGTTTCTATGTTTATTTCAGAATGTTTCTACTAGAAGCAGTAGTTCGTTGTTTTGAACGTGGTACAGTAGTTCTTTTGAATGGTTTTGTTGACGTCTCTGGGATTACGATGATTCCGACATCACTTTCTGGCGCCATAACGCGCCAGCTAAGGCCGCACCGGAGCAGCCACTGGAGAAGGGCCAGGCAGTGATATTGGTAGGCGAGCAGTGGGGATTGGATGGGGGTGATGGATGAAGCAGATCTGCTGGGTTTTTCTCTGATTTTGCTGAGTGGGTGATGTAAAAATATAAGTTTGTACGACTTTGATTGTTGGTTCCAGCTGCATTTGATTGATTTTCACAAGCATTTGGGATGCTAGTGCAATACCAGAGGTGGATGCGGCAAGATTCGGTTTGTGCAGGTGTCTCAAGACAGAGGGAAATACTGAGAGTTTGGGCAAAGGTGGGCATGTTGAGAATCATACTTGAGAGGCCCCAGTGGCAGTGGCGGGACTGACAGAGAAGTTCTTGAAAAGGATCTCGAGTCAATACAAAATGAAGATAAATGAACTATTGCTTTCGGGGGATGGTCATCAATCCATTTTCATGCGGATTAAAACCCCATTATGTGTAGTTTCCATGATGAGATGGCTGACCATAAACGATTCATCCCACATAACTTGACCATGGCACAGTTATAGTTGGATAGTTATATCCCTATTCATATTCCCATGAAAACCCAATTCTTAGTGGTGAAAATCATATTAGATATCCCATTAACTAACCATTAAATCCCAATTCTTAGTAGTTAAATCCCCATTTTCCTTAAGAAAACCATACCCTCAACCTATGTAGGACATTCATCCGATGCTCCAGGCTTGCAGAAGGCTCCCCAACTGAACGGCCGGCGAGGTGTGATCGAGCGCGAGGACGGGCTGCGTCGGTGCGTGGCAGGACCTCAGGAGGATCGTCCTGATTTTGAGCAATAAAATGGTCAGTTAACCAGCAATAATTAGGGATTTACCAATAATCTTGGTATGGCTCAAAATATCTCATAGTATCTCATTGCTGGCCTCAGGATCCGCGTCCCGCGTCTAAAGGACGATGGGAAGTGGAAATCCGATCCTTGGAGGATTGGTGGCCCATCGCAAAACATAGATTAAAAATCGTGGATTTATGGTGAAGATACTCAATTTATGACAATTTTAATGGGGAAGATTATGGAAAATGAGCTTCTATCCAGTGGTTTTTGGGGGGTACCAAAAATGTTCAGACAAATTCATATCAAAGCAAAGAAGCAACGAGGATATCACATTTGATGTCCTCAACGAAGGCACGATAAAACCAGACATGGTGGGGATGTGGCGAACACGTTTGCAGGGATCTGTTTTGTTCACTTCCCGCAAACTGGGGAGGGAGTGTTGGATGGAATCAAGACTGTTCATGTTGTTCAGCAATGGCAAACGCCCTTTGAGATGCCTGTGACAAGCTACGAAATCGACTAAATCTAATGCAGTGAACCATGCAGAAGATATCAGAAGACAGAAAAAGCAGCCGCCATATAACTGGCTGGGCCCAGGATTGGATCATGGAATGCTGGAGGTGAAGTCAATCAAGAGGGAGAATATCCAGACCCTCAACAAGGCGTGCTGAAGCCCAGAAAGCACCTCTCAATGAAGTGGACTAGCGAAGATGGTGTCGCATGACTACTGGTTCAGGGGTGTATCCCCAGATTCCCCTGGATTCGACAGAGAGAATCATTTGAATCTGGACAGCAATCAGTTTTTTTTCAAGTGGACATGATTAGTGGGACAGATCGAGGCGCAAATCGATGGCAAAGGGAGAACTTATCTTCATCCATCTTCATTTCGGGTGGGACGCATTCTTCAAATTCATACCAAATTATCTGAATTTCTATTCAAAAAAATCAAGTTGGGATATGTCATATACATACAAATATATATATATATATATACATGTATAATCATAGATATATATATATATATATATCAAAAATCATCAGAATATGTCCCATTCAAATTGATAGATTTTCCCAAGCCATGACTTGTTGAGCCCCGGCACACCCGGGACACCCGGGGACCCACCCTGGCAGGTTGATCGCGAGGCGTGCAAGGCCAGGGAGTTCCATTTTACACTTGGGTAATTTGTCACACAGCTATCGAAAATGGCTCATTTATAATAGGTACTGTAAATGGTATCCGATGCTAGTTCCAGCTATGTAATTCGATGGTAAACATACTGTAAAAAAAAACTATGGTTGCTAAATGTGCTCAACCACTTAAGGTAACCTCCTAAGGTCCCTAAGTTACCCTCCAGTGTCATTCAACATGGCTGGAAAACCTCCATTTACTACACGATGTCTTTCAATCCCGGTTCGGGATTGTCCTCTGGGATAAGTCTAGTCTGGCAACATTCTGGGTGGTCGAAATTCTTTGAGCCCCTAAAATGTATGGTTGAGTACGAAAAATTACGAATTTTGCAGGGCCACTGGTATCAGATGTTTGAGCCACATGCGGAGATGGTCACCAGGTCCCAGAAAGGAATGGCTACCCACTATATTGGGATCCCTAATGGTTGGAATCCTGAATGGTTGGATGTCCGACCAGCCAGAAACTATTTTGACAGTGGCACATCTAGCGAACTCTGCCTTCCATTCTCAGGCTGAAAATCCAGGGTGAAAGTCCAACCAGGGCCAACAGTTCACCCCAGCGTTCGCTATCGATAGATCGGTCCAGAGTCTGAGTCACTGAGGCTTGGGCGAAAGCCGAAAAGGCGCATAAGGAAACCAGGCGCGAAGTGCACCGCTGAGGGAATCCTTGGAGAAAATGTGGAGCTGACAAGTCCAGGTGTCGTCATTTCTATGTCTTGAAGTCATGTGACAACTCAAAGCTATTCAAAACTCAAAAACTCAAAGCTCGGTTTGAAGATTGACCTGTAGCCGGAAATGGATGGAAAATCTGATATCACCTCGAAGCTGATCCTGACTTTTTGATACTTTTTGTCAATATCATGGGACGGCACATCCGATACCTGGTGCCACATTCATGTACTCCTAGTCATGCAAAAAGCATCCTGGGCTTGGTACCATGTCACCTTATGTGGAAAGTGGGAGGAACCCAGTGAATCCATCAAATCATATAATATAGTCCAACAATGTCCAACAGTTGTAACAATTAGCAAAATGATCACCCATCAAACGCCTAAACTTACTGTACATCAACTTACATCAAAGACCCTGGGCTTACAACATGACGTAGTGTCGGCAGATGTCGACCGCTGCAGGGAGACACGAGAGCAACAAGAAGTGCCTTGGTCGAGCCGTGAAATCATACCCAAATGGCCCAACTTTTCAACTCGTGAACTCTGAAATCATTCATCCAGATGATTCCAGATCCAGTCCGGAATGTCAGCACCTTTGAGATGCTTGTTGCGTCAATGTCTCCAACAATGGCTACCCTCCAATATAGAAGTAGCAAAATTGATCGACCAAAGGCCCGCCGCCCCCCGGTCTTTGGGGTCTCCTATTTACAGGGTGGTAACAGCTGACTTTTAGAACCTTTTATTCCTTCTGGCTAATGGGTCATGTCCTCAAACGAGTCCAAAAAAAGGGAGAAGTGCAGACGCATCCTGATTCAACCTGGTCAAATCCATTTAATCCCCTTTTCAGATTCAATGGTTTGATATGGCCCTATGGTTTGCTTCCTTTTCAGAAACATCAGAAACATCGCTGCCAGGAGATCCAGAAGTACCGCAATGTGGTTGAGGTCAACGGGGCCCTGGGGTAACGGGATGGATCCTACGGCTATGTCACGATATGTCTTAAAATAGGATACCCATGATACCCGCAAATCTCACTTTTCTTCATCATGTTACCCATGAACAATGCCTTTTATATCCTTTTATTGTGGGCTAGATCCACTCGTTTTGAGCCAAGCCCTTATACTTAATGACCCACAAGGTGGGCCCAAGTTAGACGTTGGTTTATAATCCCCATGAAACTACATGTGTATATATATATAGTCATACCATGTCATACCTACCATTAACCATAGATAACCCAGTACCCAACCTTTTTCTTGAACGACCATCGAAACGCGGCCCGGGCACGAGGCCAAGTTGTCGAAACTTTCTCTCACCGAGAAAGCGAAGGCCGCAGGAATGATGGACATCCCCATCCTATCATCATCTTACACCAAGGTTAGTAAAGCAATAGGATCCACCATCCCCAAAATCACCATAGATGAGTGGGATTTCAACCATCTAAAATATACGAACACTATGAACGGGTTTGTATACCCAGCAAATGGCCATTTCAATGAGATATGATGATAGACCATGGGATTTTGGAGGTGTCACATTTTCAGGTAAACCTAAACGGGAGCTAAAAGCAACACAGTGAGCTGCCAAAATCACTTGGTAGTGAGTTAGACAAAAAACTTGTAGCCAAGATGCTGAATGCTCCGGCGCATCCGCGTCGCAGAACCTCCTGCGGACCCTGGGACCAGAGCAATCGCTCAGTGTTTGGGCTCTCAGAATGGTCGGGATGGGAGACCTCACTGATACTCGATATTTCGAAGGGAACACAACTTGGAGACCTTGAAACCCCGGCAAGGTCCGAATTCATAACTTTGGGTGATGTTGAGACCGGACTATGTGAGACTGGACTATGTGATAAATCCCTGGGTTGTTTAGTCATTTGAATCCCTTAATTTCTGCGGGTGAATCCCTTACCCACCAGGATGACCAGGGCCAATCCGGCACATGGCAATGGAACATCTCCCCTGTTTTTGTTCATTTAAGCCTTCTGTGTGTGGATGTGGAATGCCCAAGTTTGAAACAACCCCACATGATATGTTCGTTAATGTTGGTTATATAAGTTATATATATATATAATAGTATGATATATTATGTATCCCGTAAGATATCCTCGTTACTCCTTGCTATTGTTGGTTTTACACCCCAGTATTGCTGCAACATCTACCCATGAGCGGTTCAATGTGTCGGAGCGATCTTCCGGCCGTGGCCGTGGCTCAAGATGCTTGATCTAAACCGTCCAAGGTGTAGGACCTGTTGAAAGCATCGTAAACCATCGCTGCTTCTGGCTTAAACAGACTTGAACCATGATAAACCAATGAGACATCTTGTTGCGCAAGCAACATTAAAAACACACATCATATCTCAGATTTGGATGGCTTAGGTTGCTTAAAACATCTTAAAACGTGATACCCTTTGGTAAACGAAGAGTTTGCGATGGAAAATCCTCATTTCAACGGCTGAATCGACGAACGAACCATGGGCCATGATTCTGTTCAGGTGCTGGATCGCTGCGAGGGCCCTGCCGTAGGGTCACCAAAGGATGGGTTCATGGTGATCGACAAATGACATATCGACAAGCAAATCATGGAAGAAAATACCCTCTGGTTATGACTAACATAACCATGGTATAGATGGAAGCCATGGCCCATAGAAATAGATGGTTTACCGAACTTTAAAATGGTGGATCTTTCCATGGCGAACTGTTAAATAACCAGATGGTAACAGAAAATACGTATGATGAAGCAAATAAATGCAAAAATCATGTGTAAGACATGTATCTGTATATCCTGTCAATATCAATATATATATAGATAGATATATATATATACACATATACACATATAGATAGATAGATATAGATAGATATAGATAGATATAGATAGATACAGATAGATACAGATAGATACAGATAGATACAGATAGATACAGATAGATACAGATAGATACAGATAGATACAGATAGATACA
>Ga0126342_10011887_pt1 | contig 15545 bp, 15 predicted proteins | sample Cyp1metagenome_FD_92528 | JGI IMG/M metagenome (GOLD analysis project Ga0126342, IMG submission 92528) | Coral microbial communities from Lord Howe Island, Old Settlement Bay, Australia - Cyphastrea 1 metagenome | ecosystem: Host-associated > Invertebrates > Cnidaria > Coral ...
GCCAAGTAAATCCATTTCTTATCTCCGGGGTGTAGGAAAACATGCTTTCCAAGCCAAATTATCAGCGATGTTTTGTAATCTTTCGGCAAATGGTGGTGACCTCTGCTATTTAATGTCGGAGGAGTATTTATTTAAGGAATTGTCTTTTTTCCGTTTGTTTGAAATTTATGGTTCCCAGCTTCTCTGCTTTGCGTTTTCCTGCTTCTTTGCTTCTCTGCTTCTCTGCTTGTTTGCTTCTCTGCTTGTTTGCTTCTCTGCTTCTTTGCGTTTCTGCTTTTCTGCTTCTTTGCCTCTCTGCTTCTCCGCTCTTCCGTGTTTTTCTGCTTTCCCTGCTTCTCTGCTTCTCCGCTTTTCCGCTTTTCCCTGCTTTTCTGCTTCTTTTTTTTTTTGTTTCTCATGCATAAACCCAAAGAAACATCATTTAAAATCAACCCTAAACCAGCCCTAAATCAACCTAAATAGACCCAAACCACCCCCCAAAAAATACAGCAACTCTAAGTAAACCCTGAACACACCCTAAATAAACCTGAAACTAACTCTAAACAAAACCTAAACCAACCCTAAATAGATCTCAAACCACCCCCAAATAGATGTTAAACCACGCCTATAAATGAACCCCAAAACCAACCCTAAATAGATCTTAAAACCAACCCTAAATTGATCTACCCTAAATAAGATCGTAAACCACATCTAAATGGATCTTAAACCACGCCTGAATAAACCCTAAAACCAACCCTAAAACTAATCCTAAAACCAACCCTAAATAGAGTTTAGACCAAAACTAAATAGATCTTAAACCAAGCCTGAATAACCCTAAACCAACCCTAAATAGATCCTAAACCAAGCCTAAATTAGATCTCAAGCCAAGCCTGAATAAACCCTAAAACCAACCCTAAATCAACTCTAAACTAAAATAGATCTTAAACCAAGCTTAAATAGACCCTAAAACCAACCCTGGATCCCTAACCAATAAAAAAAGCCTGAATAAACTCTAACTCTAAAACCAACATTGAAGAAACCTAAAACCAAACCCCAAAAACCATAAACCAACCCCGAAAACCAATCCTCCATGAACCCTAGTCTCAAACATGTTGCAAATGCCGTTGAAATGGCAGCTTCCAGCTCCAAAATGCTGGAAATAGCAAGGAAAATGGACAGAACAGGAAATGATTAAAACAAAATCAGAAAAAAAACCGAACAATTCCGGACCTGTTAATGCAACTTGCTTCATGTCCATCTCGAATTTTGGGGAATCCTCCATTTTGGGGTTGCTTTGCACGACCCAATTCACAGGTACAAGAGTCTTGGGTTCTAAACTCACTGCCACTCCAAATCCAGCAAACATGTCTGAAAGGCCAGTTGTTCTTGATCCCCTTAGGATGGTTGAAATGATCCAACTAAGTCGAACATGTTCGTTGGATGCCCTTCTGAGCGGCTCAGGGTGAGGACTTGGATTTCTTGGATTTTTGCCCACCAGCTGCAGCTTTGAAAGCTGAACGACAATGGGAGCTGAATGAAAGCATTGCTTCATGCCCAAACTGGATGGGAGGAAAGGACCTGCGAGTAGATGAACTCTACACCTCCCATCCCTATCCCTCTTGGCGACGTTTTGGATCACTGAAATCAGGAAGACAGAAGATCAGGAAGAGCCTCATAGCAGGTGCCGGTACTGGAAAAGCAGTGCTTGCTCATTTGGAGCATTACGAGCCTGACGAGATTGTTGCTGTAGATTTGTCCAAAAGATCCTTGCAGGTGGCAAAGCGACAACTTCTGGCCTTGGGGGTAAAAAATGTGCAATTTCTTCGGTGTGACTTAACCAGCTTGGAAGGGAAATTTGATGTCATCGAAAGTATTGGAGTTCTTCATCATCTCCCAGACCCTTCCGTTGGTTTTGCCGCTCTGAAGCGTTTACTTGCACCTGATGGAATCATAGTTTTGGGCCTTTACAGCCGTCTGGCCCGGCGCAGCATTCCAGTGATGCGCCAACTCGCACGGCACAGCAGCAAAGAGCAGTTCCGGGACTGGTTGGTTCAAGGGAGCAAGGACTTTCAGGGCCGCAGGTTGACCGAGGAGCTCAAGTACCGAGATGAATTCTTATCTGAATTTTCTCTGGGATCTCGCAGCAATTTCGAGGATCTTCTCTTTCATCCAGTGGAACACACTTATGAACTGCCAGAGATTGAAGCCATCCTTTCCAGCCACGGGCTGCGTTTCACGGGTTTGCGCGTGCCTGCCGGTTCCGGTGGAGTTGCCGACAGGTGGTCACGATTCTTCAGCCCCGAGGGGCGAAGTGTGGTGGAAGGGTGGCCGGAGATGCCACTGCTGGCGTTTGTGCATCGCATTGAGACAGAACTGGAACCTCTGCTGTTTACATCGATGTATGTCTTCACTGCTTCTGCCATGGCACCAACATCCATCCTGGCAGAGATGTCGTGGAGTGAAGGTCAGCTGGAAGACCCCTTGACTTTGCCTTTGCCTTTTGAGGAAGATTGGAATCAAGAGTTGTTGGCCTCTGCCATAGCGGCATACTGCTCACGTGTCATGCACTTTGTGAATTCTTCGTTGGATCACTGGATTCCCCCAGTGCCGCTTGAGGAATGGCTGGAGGCTAAAGTGGCTTTCGGCCAGCATGCTGCGAAGGTTGCGAGATCTTTGCAAACAACAGATGCTGCAGAGGAATACTGCACCCAAGTGGAACTGCACTTCTTGGGATCGACTGCCCAGGAAAAGGTCCAGCCCAAAGTAGGAGCTCTTATGGCTTGGAGATGGTTCTTTTTTTGAATCTTGGGGTTGCTCTGAGTTGATATGAAGCGATCCTTGATGTTTCCCAGGGGATCTTGCAGGTTCATTCACTCAACCAGTTCATTTTGCTTCAAACTAGGATCGTCTGCATATTCATATTCATTCAATCATGATTGTTATACTTGAGATCATCCCAAATCTAGTTCTTGACAACGTTCAATTTCACAAAACCATGTTGTGCTTGGCCGACAGATGCACGAAGTCACCTTAGGGTGCAGGATGATGATGGCGATGACGATGACGATGATGGATGTCTAACAAGTTTGAAACATTCAAAAAACACTCACTTTCCTACTGTACAAGTCTCCTTGAACTTGGATATCACTGCTGTTCTTCCAGAGTTGATTGACAGCCATTTGCTCAGATCTGATTCTCTGCCCACAGTGCCAGTTAGGGCCATGTCTTGTGGTTCTGGCCTGTGGCTGATGCTCACCGACACGCCGTGGCGCTCCGCCCTTCAGTTCTTCAGCCTCACCTGCCTGGGTGGGGTGGCCCTTTGGGCCCCAGTGGCTGTGCCGGTGCCGGGTCCCAAGCTCCGCATTGTCCCCGTGGCGGGCGACGGCAACTGCCTCTTCCGCGCTGTGGCGCGTGGGGAGAACGGCACCGAGCCGCTGAGGCCAAAGGAGGAGGACGCCCGCAGTAAGGAACTGAGGGCGAAGGCGGTGGCGGAGTTGGTACGGCAGCGAAAGGAGATTGAATGGGCCATTGAAGGCAACTTCGATAGCTATGTGCGAAGGATGTCACGCAGTGGTGAATGGGGTGGAGAACCAGAACTTTTGATGCTGTCCAAGGCTGGGAATAGGGGCTCGAGTTGAATAGAGGGTAGTCTGTTCATCGCTAAGGTCAGAACTGGATAAATTCACGATATACCATGCCCCATTACATCTCTAAAATAGCCATGTAGAGCAGTTCACAATCCCAGTTGGTTGATGATTGCACGGGTTTATCCCACACCATATGTTGGGGATCATCATCTAGGTGCTCCAACGATGCATCGAAGTGTACATGATGACGCAACGTTTGACCAAGATCCAGACCTATGGAGAGGAATTCACCGGCGCCCCGAAAATTCGGGTTCTCTTCCACGGCTACGGACACTACTCTGCCATGGTGAAAGATGTAACATCCTGAATTTGAAGTTGGAATACGGTGGAATCCTTTGTACAAATGAGACTTGCTTCAACAAAAAACGCATGGCATATTTAGTCAATGGACTAGATGAATGCTTTGAATATCCGTGAATGCTCAAATTCGAATTGACAATGGAAGACGCAGCTGACATGAAACACACCCTATGGCTGCTACAGATTGATCGCTTTCTTCGACAGTCCTCTCCCCACCCATTCGCTTCTGAAAAAAACATGCATTGCAGTGCAGATTTTGGTGTTGGGAGTTGACGGTCGTCTGTTTCCTTGAGTTTTGTAGACCCCTGTGCTCGCTCCTTGATGCTTGCCACCTTGTATGAGCATCCTGGATTGGCTTCTTAGATCTTCGGTGCTGGAGCGCTGTGTTTGACACGGATTGCAGTCTGCTAGGTGGCGTTGTTTGAACATAGGGTATCCCAAAGTCCGATGATTGATCATCATTTTTTCATTAAAGTTACCTCTGCAATTATAGGATATTCCCGTGTTGTTTGCGCAAACCCATCTATGCATAGTTCTCAGATGTCCACCATGTTCTTGGATTCCCAAACTCGACTTCTGACATTGATTGTCGTAGGCTGCAAAAGAGTTTGCACCAGATGATCCTCGCTTGGTGATCAACTACCGAAAGGCCTTGGGGCTGGTGCAGGGTGGTTTTCTCTAATCTACAGATTGGTAAGACTGGATCCTTATTTCAGGAAGAACTGACACTGTAGATGTGTATTTAATTGCATAGTATATATATTATATATATGTATACACATACAAACAAACATATACATATATATACATATATATTACTGGTATATACTATATCTACTGTATGTATTTGGCGTTTCCCAGTGTTGCTCTTGGCCTCTTGGTGGGATTGACCTTGCACAAGTGGTGTGATGGGCCCATGGCTTTGCTGCAGACAGCACTGGATATTGACCAAGTCCAGCAGTTAAGGCCCACAAAGGCATGCCATGGTCAAAGCTTGTTTCCTAGATCAGGGGATGGTCGAGAGTGATTTTGGGACCATGGCACTTTTGGCAGCTGGGAATCCCCCCCAAACAAAGAGAACAGTCATTTTGGGCAATCTTATATAGGCATATGTATATATATAGGTGGTGATGTTCCTTTCTTTTGAGGAATCCTGGGGACTGACTTTTCAACGTCCAGTTACCACAAATGGGGGATTCGCCTGCGGCCAGGTTTACGACGTTGCTTGCATTTCTTTGGGCCCTTGTGGTCATGAGGACGGTGCCAGACCTCGGCAATACGGAATTCAGCAATTCTCCCAGCCATTCTTTTGGACCCCAGATGACCGACTGGATATCCCGACATCCACTGGTTAATGACATCAATGACCCATCTATATATATATGTATAATATTTGAGTCCCCAAATGAATGACTCCAATGCAAAACCAGTTTTTTTGAGAATATGTGTTTACTACTAGGGGGAAGGAGTTGCTTGCCCATCTCTCTGCATGCGCAGCCTTGACATTCGTGACATGACTGACAGGACCCTAGTACCAACTGGACGTGAGCAACAGCTTTTCTGACAACTTCCACTGAGTTTGTCGAAACATGTGCAGGATTTACATAGATTTATCCCTATATAATTTGTGGCCAATGACAGGGGAACATGATGAACATCCAAATGGAACGAGTGCTCCAATTTTTAGACCAACACCACTCAAATTTAACACCAATGGTTTCACCCTGCAAGTGTCTCACTCAGAAGCCATTGAAATGGGATGGCCGGTGTGAAACACCACAAGCGTTAAGCGTTACTCGCGCAAAAGCTTCGTTCTGTGTCTTTCGTGAATTACCTTGGAGTCAGGATATAACATTTTCAATGTTGGGCTACAGTAACCTACAATCTGTGACTGCTTTGGAATGTTTCAAATTCACAGAAGCGAGTCTCATTTTCGATTCGTACATGATATCGGTTGTCTCAGTGATCTCAGTCTGCCCGTGAAGGTGAGGCATAGCCATTTCCCATCTGAGGTGCTTTGCTCTTCCCCACGCTCTATGGGGTTGGTAGCTTAAGAAAGCAGGAGCCGAGGATTCATTGGGTTCCGAGATAGAGATTTTTGGAACTGAGGTGGCAGTTCCGATTATCATCAACATCCTCAAAAAGGACAAAGTCTCAGATCCCATGCACTTCCAGGCACTTTTGTGTCTTGGGCTTGGGCTTGGGCTTGGTGTTTTTCAATCATGTTTTCTTGTTTGCTTTCCTTCGGGGATTTGTAACTGGAAACAGGTGGCACCTCGCACCTTACAACATCTCTGCGGCTTGTTTTCCACGGGTAAGCTGTCTGAGAGCAGTCATGATGCCTACTCCTCTACTCCTGAGAACTCACCAAGATCCAGGGGCTGTGATGATTTGGCTCAAAAACCATCAGTAGACGCCCGACTTGATGCCACGCCGACCCCAAAGTTGTGGTGTCGCATTCTGTGCATTCTGTGCGTTGCTCCTGGTCTTTTGGCATCGGTCTACATGGGAGCCAAACATGCTGCCCTCGCTGATCGTTTTTGAGCCTCGTTTTGAAGATCAATTGCACAAGACGCATCAGTGGCCATCACACTTTTTAAATGATGGGATCTTTGGCAACAACTTCATCCTATAAAGTCCCATGAAGTTGCGTTCCCAGACCCAAGGCACTCAAGGTACCCCAAGGTACCCCAAGGTACCCCAAGGTACCCCAAGGCACCCCAAGGTACCCAAGGTCCCGCAAGGTCCCCCAAGGTACCCCAAGGTACCCCAAGGTACCGCAAGGTACCCCGAGGTACCCCAAGGTACCCCAAGGTACCCCAAGGTACCCCAAGGTACCCAAAGACTGGGTGGTCCGGGGTACCCCAAGGTTTCCCAAGGTACCCCAAGGTTCCCCAAGGTCCCCCAAGGTCCCCCAAGGTCCCCCAAGGTCCCCCAAGGTACCGCAAGGTACCCCAACATACCCCAAGGTACCCCAAGGTACCCCAAGGTACCCCAAGGTACCCCAAGGTCCCCCAAGGTCCCCCAAGGTACCCCAAGGTACCCCAAGGTACCGCAAGGTACCGCAAGGTACCCCAAGGTACCCCAAGGTACCCCAAGCTACCCCAAGCTACCCCAAGCTACCCCAACTGAGGATTTGGATGCCTGTCTCTGGTCCCCCGAGATGTTCCAGCTGGACTCAGGAGCGCCGTCAGAATACTGTAGCAAGCGCGGAGGTGTTGTCGCTGGAAGAGACACCGATGCATGGCAGAATCACAGAATGCGTAGGTGGTAATCAAACGTGGCAATGCAACATGATTTCTATTATTTGTGGGATATTTTCAAATTGCACAGTTTCATTACTAGAGGGTAGGTTTGTGGGAACAGCTGATCTTTGGCTGGGGGTACCAAACTACAGTCTGAGATAAGTCTCTGCTTTGTTGTGGGCTCAGGTGAGACTCTTTCCGGGGGCGGAAGCAGTGTTGCAAAAACTGGCATCAGACACTGCTTATGCTGGAGTCCAACTTGCCGTTGCATCTTCCACCACGGAGACTCGGGGAAGATTCGATAGATGTAGATAGCAGGCCTGTACTCTGGTTGGGAGTCAACATGTAAGACCCAGGGAGGCATATGTTTTGCTCATTTTCAGTATTTCTAAAATCGCCTAAACATTGACTTTTTGAAAGAACAGTGTACCCAATTTTGACCCCCAATACCCTCTTATACACCACAAGATGTTTGAGGACTTGGCTGTGGCTTCCATTTCAGACCAGTTGTGCTACCGAGGGTGGATCACAGCTGTCTCGCTAGGTCTTAAAAAAAACCCTGGTACAACCACATTTTGTGCCTCATAAGTTGGTTGCAAGAGACAATTCCATCAACCAACAAGATTCAAGGTAACGAATAGGTGTCTCTGGTTCTGAAAAACTCCCCTAGTCTTCAGGAACCGGCCTATGCAAATAAGTGCCTGGAGAACTTTCCGCTCTCGGGTGGCAAGTTTGCCACGGTGGGTGAGTTGATTCGATATCGGCAGATCTTTCCTGGAAGAGTCTTGGCAACCCATAGAAGTTGCTCCCTTTTTTCTTCCTGTGTTTAGCGCGATTTTATGTCTTTAGTTTTCTGCTGTTCTTGAACAATTGAGGCAAAGGAGCGAAACACTTCCCAAATTTGCACGCTGAGACTGGTATCCCTTACGATCAGATGATCTTTTTCGATGACTGCACCTATGGTGACAATTGTGCCAATGTTGCCTCACATTGTCCCGGGGTCACCTGTGTTCGAACCCCAGATGGCTTAACGGAGGAGGATTTCGTGCTCGGATTGGCTGCCTTTGCTGCGGGCAAAAGAGGCGTCATCAAATGATGCCGACAAACATCGCCTGGCAAAAGATGTGCGCGCAGGTGGCCAGTTAATTCAAACAACCGGGGGCCAAAGGTATTCCCAAAATTGGATGGCTTCAGGCTAAACATGACCAAAGAGTTTTGGATGTATTGGGAAAATTTGGGAAATGTTTCTTTCTTTTGATATATCCGGTCCCCATTTGGCAAGATCTGCATATGACCTTCTGTTCCTGAGCCCCACAGATCATGCACATGCCCTCCAGCTGGAGGCCAAGTTGTGGCCAGCCCTGAAGCCGCTGTTTACAGCCAAGGAGATTCCAATTGAGGCGTCAGCGCTTTGTTTGACCCCTGATGATTGGACATGTTGTGAACCTGTAGGGATTCCAGCAATTTCCAGCAGCTCATGCCGCGCTGATAGCAGGTGGTCATCCTCTTCTTGAAAGAGCTGGATCTGCTGGTGGGTCTTGCCCCAGCCACTGAGACTCAGGCAGCAGCCCGTCAACCGTTGAAGACTTTCTTTCTGAAGACGGGTCTCAATTTGGTCCCCTCCAAACATGCAATGGATGTCAGATCCTGAATCAAAAAGTGCTTCATGACTCATAGCATCCCATATCCAATGTGAATGATGTGAGTTTTGCCCTCTCAAGCATGGATGATTACCAAAAGTTCAAACCCCAGCGATGTGCTGATGCGAGGCTGTGCTGCTTCCCTTTTTGTTGCGCTGCCTGGAATTACAAGAGCCGACCATTTTGAACGAGGCAGGATTCCTTCAATTGAATGGAGGAAATTTACAGGAAACCATCATTTGTGATAGCAAACAAAGACATGGAGCAGGGAGGTTGCGGTGTTGCGGTGAATGGATGCGAGATATCATATGATATCATGACATATCATGACTTCATGGTTTACCCTCTGGTAATTTAACATAGCTATTGAAAATGGCAATTTATAGTTGATTTTCCCATTAAACATGGTGATTTTCCATAGCTATGTTAGTTTACCAGAGGGTAACCGTTTTAACCAGGTTTTTTTCTCCCTGTGATGCAACCCGACCGTTTCTTGGAGTCCTTTGATTTCACCATGTGGTCACTTCGGCGGCGCTGAGGTGTTGGAAAAAGTGCCATATCTCCACAAGAAGTTCGAGTGCGCGCTAAAGATGTGCCCAGCATCACATCTTTTCATTCGATTTACCCTGTGGTAATTTAAGATAGATATGGAGAATGGCCCATTTATAGATGATTTAGCAATTACACTGGGGATTTTCCACAGCAAACTGTCAAATTACCAGAGGGTAAAGAAGCAGTTTGAGTGAACGAGCCAGACACTTCCGATTCCGACGATCCTCCAGTTCTCAAACATGGCGTTCTGACAAATCCACCATTTACCCAGCGAAGTTCGATGATTTTCCCAGCGAAGTAAACCTCCAAAGCGCCATGGGGATTTCCCAGCAGCCCCGCCACGACACGGAGAGGGTGAAGATCTTCAGGTACCGCCAGGTGAAGGACCAAATCCTACCCAGGATGCTACAGCTCTTGGGCTCAGCAGCACCCAAGGTGAAGGTTCAGGCAGCGGGATTGGGATGGAGCTGTGTCCCATCATTCTGTATCACTATATGTCATTATATGATGTCGAGATATGTCAAGTATGTCATATGTCATCCTGGTATGTAAGATGCCATATATTATACTGTAATATATTATACTGTAATATATTATACTGTAATATATTATACGTATAATTACGTGTATATATATATATTATATACATATGTTGTGGGATGAGTCTGCCGAATGCGCAGGTGCTCATGGGCTTGAGTCGAATTTTCGAGATCTTCGACAAGAATACGTCCCGATGCCCAAGCAGTGGTGGTTGATCGCTGGAAAAAAATATCACTCAAGTTGGCGTGTCTCTCTGGGAAAGATGGTTTGTCTCATTAGGATACTCAGAATCAGCAATCTCAGCAATCTTGGTTGCTTTTCCAACAATTTTGAATCATTTTCTCACCACAAAAACACAAAACTGAATGAAATTGATCACTTCTTCTATATACTATGAAGTCATACCATTTCATCTTCTGTGGCCAATTTATCATTGCCGTGTATGCTCACGTTCAAAAATATGGGGGACCAGCTCAGGATTCAGGACGTGGTGCTGCCGGCCTTTGAGAAGCTGACGAAGTCGGCAGGGACACCTGGGATCCGTTTTTAAAGTTTACTACTTGAGTTTTGTTTGGGTTAGTTATGGCCGCCACAATCTATTACAACATATTACAACTAATTTGACACTCAACAGTGTAGCTGTTAGATTCTTGGGGTCGAAGTTGCTTACGAAGTCTTAGATATATTTCTTGGGTCGAACGGTAAAAACATTCATAGAATTGGATGATGGGAAAATTTACAGGAAAGCCCTATATTTGATGGTAAAAACAATGGTTTCCTGTAGATTTTCCCTTAAACCAATCCATTGAAACATGAAGGTTTTGAGGCATCTGAAGCTGGCCAGGTTGGATTGCCAGGGGGTAATGGAAAGTAGTTGGAGCTGGTTGGTCACCATAGCTATGGCGAAGCTTTTTTGGGGAACTTGGATAATTGAACGAATACCCAGCAAACATTCGTTTTCTGAATGGAAACGAATGTGGAAATATGATGAAATATGACCCACACTGGCTTGCTGCTTTGTTGAGCATCTTCTGTTGAGAGGGGTGGCTTAATCCATGATCCCTATGAAGCCAATCCATTCAGCCTATTCGATACCCACTGGGCCCTTGGCTCATGCGAAACCAATGGACGCATGGCAGAACAGGAACGTAGGACCTCAATGGGCATCCGACCATGGACTGAGCCAATCTCCGAATCACATTCCATTTTGGTGTTTGTAGTACAGTACTATTATAATGTATATTTCAATATATGTATATATATATATATATATTTATTACATTATTACATTATAGGATTTATAGGCAAGTTAGCCATTTTGGGCTACCCCAAGTAGAAAGGTACTCCCAAACTGTGCAACTGCTATCAGGACAAGCATGCGTCATGGATCCTTTTCCAGGCCAAAAACCAAAAGCTATATATTTCAGACTTCCACGACGCGAGTCGGGGATGATACACTGCTGACGCCCACCGCATGTTTCAGTCTCACGGCCATGGAAGACCTGAGTTTCCAAGGCGTGGACTGTGCACTTTTTCTGGAGAATCCATGCTGAAATCGTTCCCTTAGCCAGTTTTCACCACAAAACGGACGTTTCTGCTGCAATTTTGCTGATATAATCATTTTTGATCAAGCCTCTCGGATAGTCGGTTGACTCTTCACAAGTCTCTTTACGAAGGCTTTCTGCAGTCGGCCAGAGAAGCCACTCCACCAGAATGCAGGAACCTCAGAATCTGCGGTTCCTTTCCCAAGGATGCCATGATCAATTCAGCAAATGGGGGCTAGGTAATGCATTTAATGCTTGGGTGCGCTGAAGGTGCCAACATGTTCAAACGTTGGATGGACAAGAATTGCTACTGTCCGGTGGGTGTGGACCCCAGGGACCTTCGCCTTGTGCAGGTGTTCTCAGGTGTGGCCACTCAAGAATCACGAGGATCCATAATTCATCGCCCATGGTTTCCACTCCAAAAACGGTTGGCAAAAGTCCCATCATATCAAATAGGGCTTCAATCTCATCGCAAAGTTCCTTATAGGAAATTCGGGTTTCATAAAATACGATGGTTGGGGTATCACACGTATCCTTGTTCTCAGATACAGACTGGAGAAAGCGGTTGGTCACATCCGCCAAAGTTTGCTGGGTAGATCAACTGTAAATCCCCCATGTTGCTAGTCACATCCACGTCATTCGCGCTTACATCCTCAGGCCTCTTCTGGGCTGCGCCCTCACGGGCGCGCGCAGAGGAATTCCAAGTAACAAGGCAAGGGCCTAGGGTCAGCAGGGGCAACGTATGCACTTACATACGTATGCTGCATATACATATATATATAGATAGATTACACTATATAATTGTATATATATATACATACACACATATGTAGATACACATACTGTGTATACACACATGTACTTACTTACATGCATCCAGACTCAGACATATATTTTATTACATTTCATTGCATTTCATTGCATTTCATTGCATTTAATCGCATCACATTTCATTACATTTCCGTACTTTTCATTGCATTTCATGACATTTCATTACATGTCTTACATTTCATTACATTTCACTAGATTTCGTAGCATTTCACTACAGTTCGCTAAATTTACTGTATAGCATTTGACACTTGCATTTTGTGCTTTACATCTACAATCACATTGCATTACATTACATGGTATTACATTATATCACACTTATGATATTTCATTGCATTGCATTAGACACACACACACACGTGTAAAACATATAAAGTTACAAATTCACACGCAAGGGGGTCCATGGAAATCCAGGACATGATAACGATTGTCGCAAAGAAGTTTCCCCAACCCCGGATAAAATGTGGTTGGTAATGATCGGTAACCCCCAATGAAAACTCCGTAACCCCGCGGGCAGCGACAATTTGGGTACCATTTCTCGTGAATCGAGGAACCAACAGAATGCTACAAGCAACAGAATGCACATGGGTTTGGAACCGGGAGAAATGGTACCAGCAATTCCAATGCTTAATGACTATTTTCCCATGAAAATAGCTTCTTTGGGTGTGTAATTACCCCATTTTCAAAGCCAAATATTACCAGCAAACCATGGCAAGGATACAAGAACTGGTATCACCACGGAATGGGGATGAGGTTAAACATGGAGCTGCTAATTTTATGGTTTACCGGTAATCAACATGGTTTGCTGGAAAATTCCGCAGTTAGTTAGTCCGATGATTTTCTCATTTAGGATTTCCCAGCTAGATCAGCTAGCCATCTCTGATTGCCAGAGGGAAACTGATTTCCCCAAAAATTGGTTTCCTTTATGTCCAGGATTTGGGCTTGTCTGAAAATAGGGTACTCCAAAATTCAGTGATTCATCATTATTTTATTTTCCCTATTACAAAAATGGCCATTCGGGAGCTGTCCAGGCTGTGGTCTGACCCACTGCTTGATCCGTGGTGAGCTTTCCTGGTGGGCAATGCTGAGAAATCATGTGGTAGAATGACCCAGTTTACCTAACTTCGCCAGAGATGGCGGTTTTTTCTAGATGATAATCACATAAAATGAGGTCCATTGGTGGATTTTGCGGCACTCCATGGATTTGGGATCTTGAAAGAGGAGTACTCAGTTTCCCATTTTTCCTTGGTCCTTGCTGGTGGCGATGCTGAGGGGTCAGTACCATCCCTGGTGTACAGTCAGAGGGCACCGAACTCAGTGGATCAGCGTTTTCCTTCAGGCAGAATTTAAGGACACGCTAGCCGCTAGCCAGATGTTGCAAGTTTGTATATCAGAGAATGCATGAAGTTGAAGTTGGTGGATGGATTTGTAGAGAGATCTGGTTCTGACATTGACTCCTGAGGTCGAAGGAATGGGGCATGATTTACCCAGCTTATTGCTGGACAGCCGGTGCAATGCTAAGCTTCTTCTCTCTGCAACAAACACGACATATCAATCCATGCATGTTGACATGATGTGTATAGGTTGATTGCCTCTTACGCAGACTGTGCAGCCTTAGCCAATCATGCTTAAAGTCATGTGGCTGTGGTGCAATATTGTGGTATGTTCACGATGTCGTCAGGTCCAAAGAGGGACCGAAATCCGTCACATTCCAGCCAAACTATGAGGCCTGGGTTTTGCCAGCATCGTTCTGTGGAGCGCCATACGTTTGCAGCATTGGTACCGCGCGGTAAGAAGCTCAGAAAGGTGGAAGGTACAGGCGCAGGGCTTCATGATATTAAAAGAAGTCTTGGTGTCTTTTGGTTGGTTGGTGTTTGTCTCATATAGAAACCACTGTTCTGATCTGAAGGTTTTTGACCGTAAGTTTGATCAAATTTGTGGGGTCACAACTTGGGTTTTTCCCATGGATAACCCAGGCAGCTGGGCACGATCAACGCCTGCAGGCCTGGCACAGAATTAAACCCCCAGTCATCCATTTTTTGATGGATGTTCCATCAGAAACCATCCATAAAATGGTGTACCCTCTGGTGAACTAACATAGCGAACTGGAAAATCACCATGCTAATGGGTAAATCCACTATTTCTATGGTCATTTTCAATAGCTATGTTAAATTACCGGAGGGTACCCACATTTATGGCAACACCTAGTAATAAGGTAATAAGGTAATATTGCACGATATAATTGTATAAGACAATGTAATATCATATTGATGACACTAGAGATTACCACACTAGTATAATGCACTACAATGCAACGCCACACACACTCACATATATATATATACACAGAGCAATTCAATCTCACAGTTTGAAATGAAATAATGTACGGCAGCATAACACACAATAAACGTGTGTTTTATCTATATTCTGGATAATTACATCATATGGCTTCCATAACTTCCACATCCCAACAATACCATATATATATGTCATATTATCATAATGTTCTATTTAAGGATCTAAGGATCTATTCCATATCTATTCCATGTCCCTTCACTATATGATCTTGTATAGATATATTATTATACTCTATAGATATGGAATAGATATCGAATAGATTCGGAATAGATATGGAATAAATGCGGAACAAATACGGAATAGGTTGCAGATTCCATGTCCCTTCCAAACATCAAAGATTTATCCGTGGCCACAGGTCGCCATTCACGCTCTGAGCCTGGCTGCTGCTGCGGTGCGCACCATCTATGTGGCTGCAGAGGCCATCGTGGCTGGATGAGCGAAACGTGTTTTTTCTCTAGGAAATGGGTTGATTGTTCATCTCAAGTAGTTAGGGCATGATGATGATGAATATTATTATTACTATTATAATTATAATTATATATATTTTCTTAATCTATTCTTATTCTTATGATTCTTATTCTTATTGTATATCCCCGCATTTGGCTCAGGCCATCTTGGTGGATGCTGCTCCCAACGGAAGTCCATTGCTGGAGAAAGTGGCGCCCTGGCAGATTTGGACCTCGGTGACCTCCGGATGTTCGAAAAACGGCCCATTTTTTAAGAGACAAAAAAAACACGAAGCAAATGGCCAATTTTCTATGTCACTATAGTTAATTGATGTAATTACTTTACTTCGTGTGATCCCCACCATGACATGTCAGGACGTATATTTGGACATATATTTAGTATATTCTGACATCCTATCTGACATATATTCTGGCATTCTATCTGGCATATATCCTGACATTCCAC
>Ga0126342_10011888_pt1 | contig 15545 bp, 11 predicted proteins | sample Cyp1metagenome_FD_92528 | JGI IMG/M metagenome (GOLD analysis project Ga0126342, IMG submission 92528) | Coral microbial communities from Lord Howe Island, Old Settlement Bay, Australia - Cyphastrea 1 metagenome | ecosystem: Host-associated > Invertebrates > Cnidaria > Coral ...
AGCTGGATGTGGGCAACCTCTTGCTTTTATTCACGCTGGAGCTCCTGATTGAGTTGGCGCTGGCGGATGGCGTAGGTGGGTTGGAGCATCCGGCACCGCCGGCCGATGAGACAAAGGCGAGCATCTGGCGGCTTCCGCTGCTTCAGTTCATCATGGAATGGCCAGAGTTTGAGACCCTCGATATCTCTCAAGGACTCTGGGGAGCCAAGAGCAGGAAACCCACCAGACTCTTGCTTCTCAACCTGAAGAAGATGGTCCCGGAGCTCCGCCGCTGGCAGCTGACCGGCACTTTGCCGACTGGAGTGAGTATTGGTCTCACTGATTCAGGCGAATGGGCCACCAGCGCATTAAAAGAGTATCCACCGGCCTTGTGTGCAGGATTGGCGAGTGGATTTCTCTCATCTCTTCAGGAACATCCTGTGGAGGAAGGGGTCGAGATTGATGGTATCTTCCGGAAGCAAGCACTTGCGATGGTAATCACGCAATATGGTGCTGGAATTGGCCCGGATTTTGCACAGTAGGACATCACCCCCTTGAATTTAGTTTTGCATGGCCGCAGCAGACACTGCTTCCTTGTGCCACAAGGAAAAAATCATATCTGATATCTGATTGGTGGTTTGGAACATGTTTTATCTTTCCATAGGGAACAATCATCCCAACTGACTTTCAGTCCATCATTTTTCAGAGGGGTGGCTCAACCAAACCACCAACCAGATATAGTTCCATATAATCATATATATATATATTTATATATCATATATCACATAGTTTCTATATAGTTCCATATGGTTCCATGAAATTTATTGGCTACTTTGGTATATCATATATCACATATGGCTCCACAACATCCCCGGGCCCCGGGGCATGACATGTGACAGGCCACCAGATGAAATCCTGGCAGCTCAGCTTTGTGAGGCGCTGCACGATGTGTTTATCTGCACGGAAAAAGGGGCAAACATGGCGATTTATAGTGGATTTATAGTGGAAACATCATGGAGAATCATGGAAACCTGGTGGAAACATGATGGAAAATCCTGGATTTACCCATTGAAAATGATGATTTCATGGGATTTTGGTATGGGATTTATTGGGTTACCCTCTGGTTATGACTAACCGTTTGCCAAGGTATAGATGGCCCATAGAAATAGATGGGCCATACCGTTCTTAAAAATGGGTGGATCTTTCTATGGCTATGTTAGCCATAACCAGATGGTATATAGTACTATAAATAAGATTTTTAGTAAGATGTCCATTTATTGCGCACGGATTTGCGGAGTCCAAAAGCCAGCTATTCGCAGGCTTGTTGGGCCAAATATTCAGGCCAAAAGACTAGACCAAACAAAGTAAACCTCGAAACGGCCTACTGATTATAGGGCTTTGAAAACCCCTGAGCGCTAGTGATCGGCCGCGCCCCAACAAATTTAATTAAGAGCTCAATCGCCTTCACGCTGAGCTCGTGGCTGATGCCAAACTGTATTGAAACTTGGGGCATAAAGATACCAGCTGCAACAAGGTGGCGGCTGGTGGCCAGACCGGAAACACTGGCTTTCCCTAAAAGGTTCATGAGAATTTTCTTGAAATATCGAAAGTCAGCAGCAAAGGTAGAAACACTATAGCTGCCAAAAGAATCACTACCACCAACCGGACCCCCCAACATCTCACGACACAAAACATAGATTTCAAGAAAACTCACTGTCCGCATATGTGATGCGGATTGATCTTGATCAATCAGCCAAGAAAGTAAAAGCTGGCTGACTTGCACAAAACGTGGATCGCACTGATCCTCCAACCAAATTCGGCAGTCCTGTAAAGGCAAAAGCTGCACATGAAAAGTCGCCAAATTTGGGACTGCTTCTATACATTGTTGTATCGGTGAAAGCTCTTCCTCCCTGCTGTCTTCTTGTTCTTCAGAGCTGGTCTGGGAACAATCAAATGCGGCAATCTGTGCATGAAAACCGGTAATCAAAGCAACCCTACGCTTCCAAACCCTACGGAAGCTCACATATTTTTGCCACACCTGATTGAAAAACCGAGGCCTACAAATGTTGGCAATTTTTGCCTGAAAATCAGCCAAATCATTCCAAGTTTTTGTGAAATCGTCTAACGGCCCCAAACTGTCCTGTACATCCACATGACTTGCCACCTTGTGGATATGAATGGTGGCCAAAGAATGTCGCACCAGGTGCTCGACCTGTTTCCACAGGTCAGCATGTTCAAACTTGTCAGGGTCACCCGTACCTTGCAACAACTCACGCAAATGATCAACAGCATTCTGATTGTCAACCCAAAGGTGAAGGTCACCCTCATACCTAACTACCCAAGCTATGGCACTCAGAATGGCTGTCACTTCTCCTCGCATGATGCACTGCTGGATTCCTCTCAATGGTCCCATGCTGATCGGTCCCACGTCGGCCAGAACTACAGACCATGAAGCCAGTGCGTCCTCAGGAGATGTAGGGTTATCGCAACTCCCATCAGTGAACAAATGCCAAACATTGCCAGTAGGCATGAGTTGATACTTCTGAGTCTCATCAGGCAGAGCAGTCAGGGCCTCCCAAACGAGGATCTGCCAAGGATTTTTGGGCACCAAACCTCCAATCTTGAAACAAGTAGGAAGCTCATCCCATTCACGGAACAAATCACTGTGTTGAGCTCGGATATGATCATACCTGGAACATTCAGTGTAACGATGCATCCGAGTGTCGGGCACATTGCACCAGGAACACATCGCAGTCTTTCGTGAATCAAACTTGCATTGGGCACTGTTGGTGAAAAAGGCACCGTCTCTCACAATCATAAGCTGCTCGATCACGGCAGTTGTAAAACGTCCGTCCTGTGAAACGGTCAATCCCAGATCAAAACCTTCCAAATCATCGTAGCCGGTGCGCCTCTGCACCTGACTAGCCACATGGTTCTGGAAAAAATGCAGCAACACACGCTGCAGCAAAGATTCAGAGGCCAGGAAAACGTCAACATACGCACTGTCGGAGTACCAAAGTCTGCCCTCCGCATCGATGTGAAGTCCCAAAACATTGAGTTCCTGCTGGACCTTTCCAAAGGGTCCATTGGTGTCCACATCTGTCAGTTGATCACAGTAAATGCCCCACCAAGCTTTGAGCGTAGGGTTTTTTGCACATTGATGTTTGAAAAGTTTGAGCACCCTCCAAAGTTGCTGCCAAAAAGGGTCAAGCTCGAAATGAAGAAGTCCCAAACGAAGGAGCGGTGAAGCCCCAGGACGATCCCATCTCAGAGCCCTCATTGCTCCAGAGCGCAGCTTTGTCAAATGTGAAGAACCCAGAGCCACGGCTTCAATGCCGTGGAGTGCACGTGGCCACAACACCTGCTTGATGTTGAGCATTTTTGCCGCAATAGGCAGAGGTGCCGCACGGAGTTTGCCGAAGTACGGCTGTACACTGGCTATCCGATCCGTAAGGACTCGGTTTCGAAGCTGCTTTGAGTAAATCACCTGGCCACCTAGATCTCTGTCCCCTAGGCTTATGGTAAATCCCCTTGATCTTAACTCACGACGTCCTGCATAGGTGGAGGCCCAAGCGTACAGTCGAGGGTGGTCGATTTCCAAATCCAACAGAGCACAGAAACGGTCCTGGGCCTCAGCAGCAAGCACCAAGTCGGACACCCGGTCGCAGATCAACTCAAGGTTATCAACAAAACTGACAGGGAGCACACGAGGAACCTGAGAACGCAAGGCCCAATGCCAGAAGAAATCCAAAGCGGTCATAGCCGCACATGCCAGGGGGCACCCCTCAGGAAATCCAGTCACGGACATCAGTGGCTCGCTGACGCATCTGTTGACCACAAAATACCTTTCAAAACCACGCAAGTGAGATTGCCAAGCTTGCAGAAACCAAAGGGGGACTCCAAGGATTTCAAGGCACTTGAAAGTAGGTCGCCTTGGAAGGGTGTTGTAGGCTTTCACCAAATCCGCAACCAAACCATGAACGGGAGTGGCCTGATGAGTGGACAACTCAAGACAGACATTGACGAAAAACCACACATCAGACGCCTGATGACCCTGCATAAACCCACACTGCAAGTCATCAGCCACTTTGGCCAGTTGGGAAAGAATCTGACCCGCTCGGATTCCAGCAAAAAGGCGGTAAAAAATGCTGGTGACAGTGATTGGCCTATATCCATCAACCGTAGTGCTGGAGTCTTTTTTCTGCAGGCAGTGGATAAGTCCAATACTCCACTGGCGTGGCCAGGCATGCCCTGCTTCAATCAAGTGGTACCCCTCAATGAGCTGCTGGATTTGGCCATCAGTGAGGTGCACCAAATCCGCTCTTGTCCAGCTGCAAGGCCCTGTAGCGGCCTTGGATTTGAAGGTATGAACAGCTCGCTTGAAATCTTGGACAGTGATAGGTGGAAGTTGAATCCTACCAGCAGGCAAGGTAGCAACCGCATAGTTGCACACTTGATCCCAAGCATCCTCAGGGACCCCCGCATGCCGATTCCATCGGGGAGACCAAAGCTGATGAAGTCTGTCATGGATCTCCTCTGGTGAAGTGATCATGGTGTGGCAAATCAAGGATTGACCAGAGGCAAGAACCAAGTCAGAGTCTACCTGATAACAACCTTCAACAGCATGAACCCTAGCTGGATGGCCTTGCAAAGTCCATGAGGCCGTGGAAGTAACTGGATAGGGCTGAGAAACTCGAACCAGATTACTTTGGGTATCCACAACTTCGATAGCCTGGTCATGCGTGTCAACCAAACAATCCAACGGTGCTTTGCTGGGCTTCCTTGTGCACGCATAAAGGGATTGGGTGGTGGCAAGCATTTTATTTCTGCAACTTTCTCGCCTTCGTTGAAGCTGCCAGTGCTCATACCGACGATAGTTATGGGCAAAGTCATCAAAGATCAGCTGTGCAACTTGTCGGTCTGGAGGAAGAACAGGCAGAGAGCACGGCGTGCCCTGTTCTTGATAGGGTCGGGACACCCACCACGCAGGAAAACCACCACAGAAACCAGGAGCACGCCAGATGGAACGCCACAGAGCAGCCCTAGACAAGTAGTTGTCTTCAGCCCGAGAAGAGTTGATGGCATGACAATAAGATTGCAAACGTCTCATCTGCTTGTACCAAGCCGCCACAGAGCGATTCAAAAAGCCAGACGCAGGAGCAAGTTCACCAGGTCGAGGAGGCTTGAGAAGTGGGGCATGAAGTTTTCTGGGTCTTGGCTTGGTAAGTGACCCTCTGCCAAAGAAACTGCGATCATTGCGACCAACCTGAGGGGAGATGCTTTGGGAAACACATTGTTCAAAAGAGGCACTCCATCGCCGAAAATCCATGGTAGCGGAGTGAATGGACCCCGGAGTCTCACCTGAAGGAACAGTAGCCAATCCGGCACGCACCACATGTGACGGGTTTGACTGAAAAAGAGGACCCCAATCAGGAGAAGAAATCCAACGATCTTGATTCACTTTATCCCATGGAATATGGCCAGGAAGGCGCCATTGAAGCTCAGCAACCCGAGCAAGCGGAAGAGACAAACCTGCGATGAGAACCTGATGGTCAGGGAACACATTCCAAAGGGCAAGGTTTTGAACCAACGGAACGACCTCAGGTGAAAGCCAAATCTGGTCAGGGGCGGTAGCATTCTTACAAGTGGCTCGTTTTGGAATGCCATGTTTTTGGAGCATCAAGTCTTGCAGTTCTACCCAACCCCTAGATTGCCACAACTGCATCTGCCGCAAGGAGCCGGCGGAATTGTTCATGTCTCCCAAGATCACACGGTAGCCGGACCTACCCAACACCAACTCCTCAGTGATCGGGGTGAGCAAAGCCTCACTGAGGTCAACCGCTCGGGGATAAGTAGGCCCCTTAGGTGGCAGGTAAACAGTAGCACTGACAAACTCGTGCCCAAACACCTGTGCCGCAGTCAAAAGGACTCTTCCACTTTCATATTCACCAGAAGGCCATAGGCCCGGAACTTGACGCATGGGGCAGTCACCAAAACTAAGGACGCCTGTCCATGCCCCCGCTTGGTGTGAACCCGGTCGCAAAGCTGCTGGCGCACCCAAGGTGCTTCTAATGTTACGTTCAGAGCGTCTGGAGAGGGAACGCAGATAGCTCTGAAAAGCACATTGTTGATACTTGGAGGCCTGGGTCTCGGCCGCATGCCACCAACCGACAGGAAAGTAGTCCAACATATGGAACTTGTTGGATATACCAGCAGGATTGAAAGTGCCAAGACAAAAGGATGGAGTCCCCGGCAAAGTCCAAACAGGGGGATCAACAAACGAGTCAATTCCAACACAGGGACCCGGCACAGCAGCTTCACCAATGCGACAAAAGTGCGCACAAAAGACAAGAAAGAAAGCCCAAAGGCGGAAAACCCAAGAAGAAAATCCAGAGGATCGACAGGGCACTCTCCCAAATCCAAGCGAGAGTCCCCGCTGACCTAGTCACGAGTGGCGGGCTTTCTTGGCCAACATTGCCTCGATCGCCTCCTGCTGCTTCGTGAAGTAGGAATCCAAGTGCTTTCCTAGGTCGGTCTTAAGTCCAGAGACCTCAGATGACACATGTTGTAAGCTGCTTGTGCACTGGCTCACTTCATTGGCAACCTGCTGCAGGATCTGGCCCTGGGAAAGAACCGTCATTTGGAGCTGTCCACACTCCTGCTGCAATCCATGGACCTTTGAGCTACCATCTTGGACCCAATGCTCTAGTTTGGTTTGGTTCTCTACCAAGCTTTGGATTTGGTGTTCAACCGCTGTGAGTCGAAGATCAGTCTCTGGGTGCTGTGGAAGCTGGTGCACTTCTTGGGTAACTGTCTGCTTGACATGCTCCTGCAAACGTGTTTCCACATCTTCCAGCCTGCTTTGGACATGCTGTGACGGGGCGGCAGCAGTCTTGGTGGTCTTTGCATAGCCACCCCAGGGATCAGGGCCGGCAAGCCATGGGTCAACTGTACCTGATGAGGAGCTCGCAGAAGCTTCCTGGATGTGCTTCTTGGTGCGCATGGTGACGATCAAACCCTGTGGTTTTACCGCAGGAGTGGCATCCTTCACTTTTGAAATTCCAATCCAACCCTGTTGAGCCTCAATAAATGGCTTGGGAGGTTCTGTCTCAGCACCGACTTGCCAAGCTTGACCCTGACTACCCTTGCATGGTTGGAGAGGTTTGGCATTCCAACCAAAGAGACGCAGAATCTCAACCAGGGAAGATCTTTGTGTGCCTGCTGGGAGAGGCTCAAGTCGGTAAACCGCTTTGACAAAGACATGGACAAAAGGCCGGGACGGACACAGATATTTGTGCAGCTCTTCCTGGTACTTGGTCAGACAACGGATTCCATACTTAAGTCCAAGACGGCAGACAGCGACACAGTGATCCAAGGTGCGCACACGATGTTGGGCATCGCTAAGTCCAATTTGGGGCACCCAAATGACCGCAAAGGCTTCGTCAGGACCCGGAGAGTCAGAACTGCGAGGCTCAAAGAAGACCCCCTGTGTCCCAGACGCACGATGAAAGTGGTCAAAGCTGGATTCTGGAACACGCACATAAACAGACAGGACCTCTGCTTTGGCTTGTGGTTGCTTTGAGCCGTCCAAACCATGCCAACGAAAAGCCCACACATCAATGAGACCACTCTCGACACCTTCCTCCTCAAGGGACGGATGGAACAAAGGACAGTGATGATCGCAATCAGGATCCTTGCACAAGCGAAAGAGAGGGAACACCTGAACCAAAGAACGGACAGGGTGATCCAAGAACTCATTCCAATCATGCTCCTGCTGCCAAAGATCTTGGAACACATGAACTCGAAAAACTCTAGTGGGGCAGACGGCCAGAGATGGTGCGTCCTGATTCGTCTTGCGGTACACTGCTTGATCCCCCAACTGAACAGATGTGCAATCCAAAATCACTGGCTCATTGGTCCCTTTATAGATAGCAGGGACTCGCAGAGAGTGCATGGGCAAAGACAAAGGAGTATGTTCCGGCATTTGGCCTACCACAAGCAAAGCCAGGCCTTCTTGGCTGATCATCTTGCCATCAGCCAGAAAATGCTGCACAGCATCGGGAGATGCAAAAGCAATGCCACGAGCATCTTTCTGCACTTCATCAAGCTGCAGCTGCGGAAGCACTGATCCACAATTGGTCGTAAACAAATCAGGCGGCAAAAGCAAGCTCGCAGGGTCAACGTACCTGGACAGTACTGGTTCTTTGCGACCCGACTTTTTGGCAGGCTTTTTCTGGTCAACTGCTCCAAACTTGGATTGCGCCCGGTCTTGGATATGCTGTTGCAGCTCATGATGCTTCACCCACAAAAAAGGTTTCGGCTTTGAGTTCCCCAAACCCTTCAGGGATGCCCACACATTTTTTGATTGCAGGGCTTGGTTCAGCGCCTTTGTTCCAAAAGCTTTGATGGCAGCTTGGGCACGGCTGCGAACCTCAGCTTCAGGAACTCCCTTGGCAGGCAGGATTTGCTCAAGTGATTGAATGATGGCTTCATCTTCCTGGCCAAAACCTACTGGTCCTTTGTAAGGCAACATGCTGCTGCAAACTGCCAGGCTGTCATGCAGATCCTCAAAAAGATGTGCTTGCTCATATGTGATAGCCCCGGTGTGGTGTGCAAAATGAGCCAAAGCCACTGTTCCACAAGAATCTGGACGTGTCTGCTGAAAAGTCCAAGTGGAGGAAACCTTGACATGCTGGGCATTCCAGGCCTGACGAAGGAGCTGAAGCAGAGAGGAAAACACCGACAGTGGGGTCTGGCAAAGTCCATCGAAATGCTCTACGCAGAGAGTCGGGCCGTCGAGGAAACAATGCAAAACTGTCCAATGAAAGTCCACCAAGGCAAAAATCCACATGGGTGCTCCCGTGGGTTCAAACTCCTGCAGAGAGCATCGGCTTAAGTCCCAAGTCTATCGACCAAGAAGAATCACCTTGATCTGAGATGACACCAGATTTTTGGTGCCCTGCATGGCCAAAGCTCTTGCGAAATCCAACATGAACTTGACTGTGAGTCCATGACTAACCCCCTGCATGGAAGTGCGACTGACCGTAGGGAGAGGCAATTGCAATGGCTCATGGACTTCAAACGGCACAGTTGTGGAAACACTGCCAACGAAAGGTACGACCTCACGCTCACTTGCACCAAAACGGGCTGTCCTGGCACGTTTCAAAGCTGACACTACCACTGACGGAAGACCCAAGGCAAAGTCCAAAGCTTCAAGCACAGGTTCAAGAGAGCCTTTGTTGGCCCCTTCACCTCGAATCGGCATGTGATGCTCCTGATAATGTGGTCGTTTGGCTGCACACTTGACACGGTACGCAAGATAGGATGCCACACATGAGGTTTCATGTTCCAACTCAAAGAAAGTGACTTCAACGTGACAGCGTCAAAACCAAACTGAACCAAATTCCAGCCCCAGGACTCCCAAGTGATGGCAAACACCACGGCATGATCAAAAGCCAACCATTCCAACAAGTGTGCTTCCATAGTACTAGGCCAAAACTCCACAACAGCCGCAGAGAAAGACGGGAGCCAACATGTGAGGGACGCAAATTGGGTACCTGTCCAAGACAAAAGCAGGTCAGACCGGACAAGTTGATCCAAATGCCACAAACCAGTGCCGCAAAAGGACTCAGACAGACAAAGTCCACCGGATATACCTGACGGCTGACCAAGTCCAAATCCACTCAGCCGCAGGCTAAGCTCAAAATCCAAATCCTCAGGAGAGACTTGCACGGTCACAGTTTGCCAAGGACGTAAGTGACTCGAGGAGTCTATCTTGGCCCCACTCTCATCCACCAAACTGACAAAATCCAGAATCCCTGCCCAACGCACGAAAACACTGCTCACCATGCTGTCAGGCACCAAGTGAAAAGTTCTGGCTCCAAGGTACTCCAAAACCACAGGCACTAGGAAACCTCCTGCCTTCTCAACATCCTGAACCAAATCCATGTGGTAGTTACGTTCTTGCAGAAAAGCCCATGGAGGCAAAATCACTCCTTCGCAGCTAAGCATGACCCGTGCCGCACTGTGCATGAGTTCTTCTGCCCGCACCAAATCACTCACAGTCTGCGTTGTGTTGAAAGTCACCTCAGTGGTGGTACCTTGGAAACACAGGTTCAGGGATGCAACTCCGGCAGTGGGGCTTGGCCAAACCATGTTTCTCTGGTCAAGAAGCATGTTCATGTACTTTACCAGCAAATCACGAGGTGTCATGCCCGAAGGGGAAAGTCCACAGTGTTGCAACAGATGGGCGTAAACCCAGAGCCCTTGGATAGGAGAGATCGCATTGCCAAAAAGAACCAGTTGTGCACGGCAATCATCCACTGTTCGCTCAAAAGGTGGAAAACCCAAAATCAATTGGCAACCTGCGGCAGTTTGTGCCTGATGCATACGATAGATGGTCTCATCGTGATCAATGTCTGCCAACAAGAAAGGACCACCATGATTCAACTGGTAAGAGGCCGAGGCAAGACAATTCCAATCGGTGGCTGAAACACAGGACATGGAAAGGAAACTGAAAGCAGAAGTGAAACCTCCCAACCCACACAGAACGTCGTGAGAAGACAGAAAATCCACTGCTTTGGGGATACCGACAATCATTGGTTCATATGTCGGATCGAGCTCCAAAAGGACATGTTGATCAAACTGTTGATTTGATCTGGTGACGTTGTACAACATCACACGCTGGTTCTGGTGACCCACATACCTGATTGCCAGACTGGTACCAAATGGAAACTCATATCCGATCATGTATTCACCTCTTTGGAATGTCAAATCCACCATCACATTTGCCCTACTTCCTTCGGGCTTTACTGAAATTGATTGAAGGTCCATGGCTTTGATCCAATCCTCAAATGCTTCGCCGTCTCGGTTTGACCCCTGGAAGGTATCTGAGCCCAAACTAAGATGTCCATTTAAAATAAATTGACCAGCTATTTGGATGTTAGCGTTTTCAAAACCAATCCCCAAATCACTTTGTTGGACAGATTGAGATTGAAGATTCATGAAGATTAGAGGTGCTACCGCTTCACCTGAGCCGCCAGCAGCGCCTCAGAAGCCGATTGTGAATTTTTGAGGCCATTAATGGAGGAGCCACGACAAAGGCAGAAGCACTTTTCAGCACCTGACCTAAGTTGTAGATGTGGTGCACCACATCGGTCCCTCAACATGTGCTGAAAAAATTGAAAGTTCCAAAAAAAAGGGGCCATTTCAGGGTTTGTTGAGGTGCTTGAATATGATTGAATTGCTAAAATGGGGAATTTTCGTGTACTGCTGGCTACGAGCTCTGAGGTCGGCTCGATGTAGAACTACGGAAGGAGGCCTGGCCACGGGGCTCGCTGGGTTAACTGGCAATGGGAATATGGCAATGGATGCAATGGGAAATCCACCAGCATTTTCTACAGATTTGACCAAAGCTTCATAGCAGTAATTGATGGAAAATGAATACCAGTAATACCAATACCAAGGAATTTTCTCATTTGACATATTTGACCAAAGCTGACTTTTCCCAGTGCCATGTTTGACTGGAGGATTCCAGGATATCCATCATGTCGACCTCGGTCAGGACTCCCTCCGCCTACAAAGTCGGACCACACAGGAGGAAGCTGCTGCAGTGGCCGCCTGGAACCTGGAGCAACGGGTGACCCTGGTGACCCCGGTGGCCCCCGAAACGCTGCCCCATGGGGGGTGATGAACCGCCATGAGCCTTCGGGGTTTTCGAAATCAGTCACACCAAATTAATATCCATAAAGAACATCCGACAATTCCAAACGGATAGGGGCGAAAAAAAACTGTTTGCCCTATGGGCATTCCAAATACTATGGTGTTATTACTGATTTACCCATCTTTCTGGATATTCCAAATGAAAGAGATTCCGAATGGGGATTTTCTCAACCGACAGATGCAAAGTTGCTAACAGCATCTAACAGCGGTGTTGATTCTCCCAGGATGCCTTCCAATGATGATAGCCATGATACCTGGCAATCAAACCTTGGACCGGAAAATCCCAGATTTATAGATGGTTGATGATCTGACGTTCCTCTTGTCATATGTTCAATGCGGAACATCTCCGGGTTTTTCATGGTTTTTCCATTGCCTGCCTAGATCACGAGGCGCTTCCAGACTGCGGCTCCGACAGTTCCGATGATGAAAGGAGGCACGGTTGCCATCATTTACCATCGGACAAGTTTGGAATTCCCACAGGATCCAGTTTCTGGCACTGAATGTCACTGATATAGCAAGGATTTCTAACAAAGACAAGTCTAAAAGGAGTCAAGGCCCAAAAGTTCCCCATGTCTTTGGTGAAATAAAAAATGGCTGAATCATTCAGCCAAGCCATAGCTGACCCCACAATGATAGGAGATGATCATTAGGTGCTTTTTAACACGACCAACGTCCACTAAGAAGGTCCCAGGTTTCGGCCATCAGGTCAGCAGGACGTTCCGCCCAGCTTGGCAAATAGACCAGTTGGGCACAGCTGAGCCTTCCAGCTCTGTACAGTTTACCAGCTGGATTCAGTGGAGGTCTTGCAATGAAAAGGACAGATGTGGGTGGATTTTCAGCAGATTTGGGGCGGATTTGATGGTGAAAATTAAAATGTGGCTGAAATATGGGATTGCTGCAGATAGTGGAGCTTTGGTCTTTGGTGAAGGTAGCTGAAGCCTTGGAAGAGCCAGGCCCCTTTGGTGATTTGGAGAAGGAGCTTCGTTTTGTGACACCTACGAATTTCATGGGAACCCCCCTTGATTAAAAAAAACATTACGAACCACATGGCTGGACATGGCACATGGCTAGCATTTTACATGATGCAAGGATGCAAAACTTCGTTCTAGCTCGTCAACATCCACATGACGTTTGTCTCATTTGTTCATGCGTTCATTCTACCAAAACCTTGGCATAGGCCCAGCATCAGACTGCCCGGACGCAACCTGTAACCCAGCCGAGCTTTCCTTGCGTCAGCTGCGGGGTCAGAAGCTTCATCTGGAAGGTACTCCCAACAGCTTGCACTGGTCATTTGAGAGCCGAATCTTGAAATGTTGATTTGGGATACCAACGCCAATTGTGAATATTTGGAAGGCTGGAAACACCATTGGTCCACGGCCCAGCCCTGGCGCAGTTTGAGACGGTTCTCTATGCGAAACTCTCCGTGTCAGGGGTCGGCATGAGCCGAGCCTTCCAAAAGCGGACGGTTGTTGGTGCACGCGAGCACTTGGATGCAACATCACCAAATGAACTGCTTGGCTTCACTACTTCTTTGCCTGCATAGGTGGTTGACGAAAATTCCCGATTTAATGAAGAATAATTTAATGATTTATTTATGAATGTTGGATCCTGATAATGTGTATTTTTTAGGGACCGGGTACTGAATGATACGTATTGAATCAATTGATTTCAATTCATTTCAATTGATTTTCAATTTATTTTCAATTGATTTCAATTTACTTTCAATTGATGTTCAATTGATTTCAATTAATTTTCAATCGGTTTCCATTGATTTCAATTAATTTTTAATTGATTTTCACTTGATCTCAATATACTTTCAATTGATTTTCAATGATTTCAATTGATGTTCAATTGATTTCAATTTATTTTCAATTGATTTCAATTGAAGATCAATGCTGCCCATGGGCTACCCCTTGAAAAATTGTTTGAGTGTTGTTTTTTTATTCTGTTTTAATAAGGCATCCTACATTTTGGAAATTAGACATTTTGAGAATTCCAAAAGAATGGAGCTAAGAAAGTAAAAAAGATAATTATTAATTGGTAAAGGAAAGGAAAAGGAAAGGAGAGAAGGATTTTGGAAACTTTGATTTCAAAAGAAAATTCGATTCAATAGAGGACCACCACAACAAACATACTATTGAAGATCAATGCTGCTCATGGGCTACCCCTTGAAAAATTATTTTGGTGTTATGTTTCATAACCTTTTAATAAAGAATTGGCTATTTTTAGTGAAATTGGGTGTCCTGATGGTCCTATATAAAAACTAAGTAATTAATTCACAATAGCTCTAAAGAAGTGTTTTTTTAGGTAATGATGAACATGTTCACCTCCGAAAAAAATATGGTAATAGAGGGCCACTACAACAAACACATGAATTACCCTCTGGTAAACAGCCACATAACTATGGAAAATCACAATTTTTAATGGGAAAATCTACTATAAATTGCAATTTTCAATAGCTATGTTAGTTTACCAGAGGGTATTGAAGAGCAATTTTGCTGATGGGTCATAACCTTAAAAAATTGTTTTTGCAGATAACAGCTGGACACAATAGAGGACCACCACAATAAACAAATATTTATTAATTAATTAATTGATTATTCTCAAAAATGCTGAAAACATGAAAAAATAAAAATGCTGAAAAAAAAAACTGAAAAAATGCTGCTGCAAAAAAAATGAAAAGATTATGAAAAAAGAACTTGACACGATACCGTACCACCCTAACATACCCCAACAATTGCACTGATACAGAATTATTTTGGGAAAATTTGACACGATACAGTATCCCCATACTAATCGAGACACAAGATTTATAAAAAAGATTCAAGGAAAAGAAATATATGAAACACATAATTAAAGCAAGTTTAGTTAGAAAACTTCCGAGTTACGGCGATTGTTATGGCCAGCATCCTCACCATTATGTTAACCACATCATCATCATCATCAAGAAGTAGTTGGGAAATTTTGGGAAGTGTAACAGGTCGGGAACACGTGAATTCCGGCATGAAAACGCTCTCGGCCGCAAAACCCTGTGCTTTCTCGGGTAAAGTGGCTTCCGTGGTCGCCCAAGTAGGGTCTCTGTTTCCGCGGTTGCGGGCCTCGATCTGCAAAAGTTATCGACAAAAAGTGCACACGACTGTAGCGAGAGCTCGGTTTGCACTTGAAAATGTCAAAAAACAGGGTTGGCAAAATTTACACGAAACTGTAGCGAGAGCTCGATTTCACATTTAAAAACGTAAAAAACAAATTGACGGGTTCGGAGCACTTGGCAAAAGGTGCGCGAGATTGTAGCGAGAGCTCGATTTCACATATAGGGTCTTAGAGCACTTTTGGCAGATGAGATCGGCAAAAAACATCACCTTATTTCATTTAATTATTTATTTAAGTATTCCTTTATTTATTTATTCGTTTGTCTATCTATTATATTGATTTTATTCATTTTATAGAAAAAATAATTATGATTTATTGATTTAAATCTATTGTTTAATTCATTGATTTTATTTATTATTTTAATTATTTTGATTGTTTTAATAATCTATTTTTATGATTTATTTTTCTAATTATTTAATATTATTTATAGATTCAGTTTTTAAAATTATTTTATGTTTATTGTATTTGTTTTTTGATGTATTTTTAAAATATTTTATTTATATGATTATAATATGTATTTATTATACTACCACTAGGCTTAAGTCGTATTAATCGACCTGAAGTCGTATTATACCTGCGTGCGCGCAGTGTTTCGTATAGATTTTGATAGTTCTTTATTTGATGGGTTATTGATTCGAACACTTTTTCATCGCTGTGCGCAATGTTTTGTTGACATGATTCTATTTGACCCTACT
>Ga0126342_10011889_pt1 | contig 15545 bp, 11 predicted proteins | sample Cyp1metagenome_FD_92528 | JGI IMG/M metagenome (GOLD analysis project Ga0126342, IMG submission 92528) | Coral microbial communities from Lord Howe Island, Old Settlement Bay, Australia - Cyphastrea 1 metagenome | ecosystem: Host-associated > Invertebrates > Cnidaria > Coral ...
AACCACCTTTCGGTCAATCAGTGGATTCGCTCTGCCATCCGTGATTCACAACAACCAACGTCTCCTATAGGTTTCCTATTCTGAAACTTCCGCCACCGCCTTGTGCGGTACTACTGGTAATCTACAAATTGGTATTTGGGCGCTCCTCACGTGGGGTTTGAGACGCATCCACTGGGTATATGAATTTTGCAAAAAATATTTGCATTCTACCAACTAACAAAACGGATACCATACGGGTGTTGGTCACTTGATGGGGATTTCAACAAAAAACAGAGTATAGAATTTCACCACAGCCACGCTAAGCCGATGCCGATCTGAACCAACAAAAGAAAACACTAACAAATTGTGTTTTACTGTTTTACCCAACAATGACGAAACAAAAACAACATGTGGAGAAGCAAAGAGGAAACCTGGCGATTACACGACAGGACCAGTAGGAGGTTAAGAGTCCATTGGTTTTGATCGCTTCATACGGCATAAAAGGAGATTATATATATATATACATACATATATTTTTTTAAAAAAAAACATAAATTAAGATAAACTAATACACTATTCATCCACAAAGGTTCGCATCGCTCACTATCACCTTGATGAAATCACGAGTGGCCGGCTTGAGCGGAACTGAGTAAACTAACTACGATTCAGAACCTCTATCAATTCCTGGGTCCTGCGAATCCAAACTACAATATGCATCCTCCATGCGTTTGCTTTTGTCTGAATATATTGTGGTAACCCATTCCATCCGGTGGTTAAACACCGCATTTTTCTACATTAAAGAATCATTTCCAAACAAGATTGGGCAAATCAGCAAATCGAAAATCGTTTCATGTTCGAAACCCATCTACCCCATAGATGGGATATCCCATGATAGCATCATTTTCTTTGGAAAAATCCCCATGATATTTCTATTAGTTCCCGAGAAAATGATGGTTGATCAAGTTGCCAGGTCTCTGGTTCATCATGTTCCCTATGAATAATTAAGTAATTATATACCCTCTGGTAAACTAACGTAAGTATGGAAAATCATATTGTTTAATGGGTAAATCAACTATAGATGGCCATTTTCAATAGCTATGTTAGTTTACCAGAGGGTAATTATATATATATAATTATATATACAGTGCCGTGAATTGGGAGTATACCCCATGTTCAGTTTGGCTACATCCCATTATATTAAAAAATAAAACTCCCCATCTGTTCCGATTCTTGTTGATGTCCTTTTTGGTGAACAGCGAACAGCTGGACGATAAACATCCACCCATCTACAAGCTGAGGTCCCCCAGTTCTGTTTGTGGCTTCATAAACCGCATCAACTATAGTTATATCCCCCCGTAAATCCTGGTCCAGAAAGTGACAACCCATCTTAGCTATCATCAATTCATCATAAATCACAGTTTTTTCTCAGGTGAATCAGTGAATCCATCATTCTATACGTATCAATACAGCAGCATTTCTGTTGGCCGGCCTCCAAACGCCCAAGCCTAACGCCGGCGGCGCGCCTGTGATATGCCCTGGGGATAGATCTCCCAGTTGCCACCGAGTGAGTTGCCGGCAGAGCCGGAGTGCGACAGGAGACTCTTCCTGAGGATGAAAAGAAACCCGTGGGGAAGTGACTAACCATGGACTGTGTCAATAGAATCAGAACCAGTAATATGTATTATATTATATGTGATTATATGTGTATATAATATTCATCGATTATCATGTATATATAGTATATCGTGTACATGACAATGATTAAGTGGGCATTTCATGATGTTTTCCACACTCAATTCAAACTAATTTCAGGATACACTATATCATGATATATCATTGGATATCATTGGCAGGGAGGATCTATTAGTTGGAGAGTAAGACAGAAACTGGATGTGTTTCCCAAACGATTCCTCATCGATTTTTTGGCCAGTGAGCTTGCTAAATGATTGGGAGGCATGAAACGTCTTTTATATTTTTATTGTTTACTGTAATCCTTAATGCCATATCATACATATATATATATATATACATTGCATATGATTCATATGTATCATGTAGGAGTGATATGCGTAAAATGTACTGCATGTTAACCCATTCCCAATTTATGAACCAAGGTACCACAGCGGTATACCGGGTATACCCCATGTCATAAACCACAAATTCGGGACGGTTGATTCGCCCGGATCCCCATTCGAAGGATAGAACAGCCCCACCTTGGGGCGTGGATAATGGATGGTTTTTTCAAAAATGTTTTGCGAAGTAAAATTCACAACCCACTCTTCTGGTTGGTGGTTGACCTACCCCTCTGAAAAATCATGGAGCTCGTCAGTTGGGATGAAATTCCCAATGGAAAAATAAAAAATGTTCCAAACCACCAACCAGTCTTGATAGGGATTGCAAGTTGCTCAGACTAAGCACAGCCAATCATCTCAGAGAGAACCGCAAGAATCGCCAGTTTTAGCGGTTTGCGAATGGGAATTTGGGGATATCCTTGGACAAAGCCATCTATCATTGGTTGCATGCCACCATATCATACCACATTGCGATTGGTAGTGAACATCCCCATTTCTGTGAATATTGGTGAGTAATCCCTTCCCCCTAATATTAAACACCCCCTAAACGAAACCATGGTTTAGTAGGGCATTTCCACAGAATTGGGACCATGCAATTGGGGTGTTTAATATTAGGGTCATGGGATTATATGGGATTATACTCTACATGGAGCATGTATCAGTTCCAAAAACCAAGGGTTGTAACTCAACAGGGGACCATCAAACCACAACAAGACTGAAATCCATGGCGGATCAATGGGGCTTCATCTCCCATAAGGAGCTGGGATTTACATGGCTTTTGATCAGGGTAAATTATATGAATTCACAAACCTGAAAAAACAGTTATTTTGGGATAGTTGCCACTTACACTTCCCATTATGCCAGTGAAGTCGCAGGGTTCGGTCCTTACTATTTATCAATAACACCCACTCAAACCCCATTATATGAACATTTTGTTCGGTTAAATCATGATTTTGGGATGGCTAAATCCAGATTAAACCATCCAAAAACCTACCATTCATTAATCTGGATTTAACATGACAACATGATTTAACAAACATTTAACATGATTTAACCAACAATATATGGTTAATATATGGTTTTCATAACCTACGGCTAGGTCTTGGATGGTTTTTGTTGGTCCATCCCCCAACGGCAGCCTCGTCGATACCTGGGGAGAGCGAAGCAGTGGATCTAAAAAGGGTAGATGCTACCAGCAAAACATGTATATGTACACATTTAAAATTACTATCATACAGAAATGTATATATATACATATATCTGGGTAAATCATAATATTTCACTAACCTGAATTAAGGCCATTTGGGGATGATTTCCCTTACTAACCATGATTCCAGTGAGGTCGCAGTGAGGTCGTTATAATTTACCCAGATATATATATATATATATACATGAATAAGTAATAAGTATGTAGATGTATCTGTCGAGCTGTACCATTCATGGCGCCTCTGGGGGATCCACAGCATCTGCAGGATCCGCAGGATCAGGGGGACGTCCCAGGCCGACGCCAAGCCTTGGGAGATGGGGGAAAATCCATGGGGATCAAATAGGAAAATCATAGGAAAATCATAGGAAAATCATAGGAAAATCATAGGAAAATTGAAAATCCTAGGGAACATCATAGGGATTTTACACTGACCAGTTGAAAAAAAAAAGGTGATACAACCATGATGAACTGGGAAGTTTTGCCAAACAAAATGGTGATTGAATGGGTTAGTGGGGAGAGAATGGTATTTCACGAACCAACCAGGGATATAATAGCCAAAATTCACTGGATACAATTGGAATTGGTGGTATAATCGTGCACCTTAGAACTGGGTTTTGCCCACTGCAGTTTGGAATTTGACCGCTTTCTAGGCAATCAACATGTGGATAAAGCCGACAGGGTTTCAAATTGAGCAAATTGAATAGACAAGGAAAACAAACCCAACCGAGAGAAATGGGTAAAGAGGATAGGGCCATGAATATAGATAGACATGTAATGCTAGCCGATGAAATAGATATTCTGCGGGTATACATATAAATGTATAAAGATGCAGTGACGTACAGTATCCAGGATATTCATATGACCAGAAATGATCTGAGTATAGTTACACAATTCCATATATTATACATCAACATTATATCACAATAAGGAGAATATCAAAGAATGTCATACTTGGTGGTTCTTCCAACTTAGCAAGTGGCTTGTAACCCCAAATATCAGTGGTTTAACTCTACTTATCCCACTGAAAAAACTGGGGTTACAACCTACTAACAGTTAGTGGGGTGCCGCTCGGCCAAGCAGCTGAAATTGAATCTTCAAGGCGAAAGGGCCTCCGATACCTCGGGGGTCGTCGCCAGCAGGTGGGGGGTGAACTGACCATGGAGGAAGCCCCGAGCAGTTGGGAGTCTGATCAGATCTATGACCCCGGGTTCTTTCGATGGCTATAACTATGGCAACTATGGTTATAGAAGGTTAATGATGGTTATATATTCACGACTGTAACTAGAACTGCCACCCCAATTGGGAACATGTTGGATGAATTTGGCCAGAAACTATTAAAGCTATGAGTCCACGGTGATTTGGAAAAGGAGAAAACCGATGTTTTCCAGCCAGAAAAAAAAAATCCTGGAAAGTGGCGTTTGATGATACCAGAATAGTTGATGTCAGGGAACTTTCCTGGTATCAAACGGACCTTCAACACCTGCAATTAGTTCCTTCACCATCTGATACTCTGCGTTATGCAGTTATGCCATGTTATGCCAACTTAGCAATCAACGTGCATGTGCTTTGCCCCGACCCTAGGAACAAATAGGAAACACATTTCCGTGTGATTCAACCATTTGGATCCATTTGGGAACTGGGCAAAACAAACGGCGTCTCCAGTTCCCAAAGAACTGCAACGAAACGTCATGGCACGATGTCGGATGGTGTTGCTGGTACGAGAGTAGAACCTCAAATGTGCAGAAGTGACGGGCAAAAGTGGCTGCTTTTACTCCAGGTGGACACTTTGTGTTTTTTGATCAGATTTTGAATCTCAAAAAAGGATATAAGTTATATAAGTGGCCAATCGAATTATATGCCAATCTTGTCTCTCATTGAGACGTACAGAGGTTTTTGATTGATCAGCATGATCAGCACCTGCCGGACGTCCCAGGGACGTCCCATGGCATCCGAGTCACGGAATCAAACCAGCATCCTTCATCTCGGTCAATTCCAGGTCCTTTTGTGCCAGTACATGCCACCACCAATGAGAAGTTGCCCATCATGGCGATAGACAGAATTCCTTCAATTTTGGAATTCCTTCTAATTTCCATCGGTCTGTGATAGTCCAGATTGGTGATATCCCCAAAATCCGACTGTGTGTCTGAGTCACCAGTTTTTTGCCGAAAATATCTTTGTCTTTAGTTGCAGTTGCTAAAATACCAACTTTGTATTGGGTTCATAACATGTCATAAGCCACAAAACAGAACGCTAATTGTCATACCATCGCCTTCCCACGGTTTCACCCTGTTTCACCCATCTGCGGTGGGATGATTCTGTGTGTATATATTGTACATACGTAAACCACTACATATAGGCATATATATATATATGTGCACATAATGCATAGTATGATGATAGATGGGGTTGAGCATCATGGAATATTACATAACATAGTATATCCTCCAATCTGCATTTCAATTCCTTGGTTGATTGCTGTCCCAATATGTATATATATATACTCCCGATCATGTTTCATCTTGTGATATATACGTGTATCTCGCCTTGGATTTTTAGTGGGAATATACTGTGTAAATCTGTAGACGTTGGTACCTCTAGAAAAATGAATCATGAATCTCGAATTACCCTGATACATCCGGGGTATATGCTGAAATATGTGTATGTATATATATATATATATCTCATCGCAAACTATACCATCAACCACACCACCCAAAATAAATAAATAAAACATAAATAGCATGTCATCCATTTAATGCTATTTAAATAACATTATTTACTTATGTCCCATATAGTGGATAACATTATTAAATAACATAATTTAATGTTTCGCATGTCATCGGCCCTTGGTCCTCCTGCGGCAGCCCATCGCGCACGTCGCGCACTTCGCGCCGCTCACTGGCGGGGCGCCAGTTGTCCACGTACCTCGGGCTGCACCCTGCACCAGGAGGTCATTGGAAGCCCCGGGAAGTGAATAGTATTACCCTCTGGTTATGTCAAAATAGCTATTGAAAATGGCCAGTTATAGTGGATTTTCCCATTAAAAATGGTGATTTTCCATAGCTATGTTAGTTTACCAGAGGGTAGATCCCGAAGCCGATTCGCCAATATAAGTCAAAGTAGAAAAAAACAAAAAAATCAACGTTTATTTAAGTGAAGTATTGTGGTTCAAGTGTTCTGAGTTTGTTTTCTATAACTTTTGTATGTAACCACGTATACATATATAATAGAATTTATTGACATGTATACCCTATATTAGCTGAATGTGGCTATGACATCCTCTCTTTTTTTGGTTGTTTCAATCAGAAAATCATATATAATCATATATATATACATAATGCATATAGATAAACAAATATATATATATATAATATGTAAATAAATACATGGATGAAAGTCCATCTTGACGTTGGAAAGGATTTTTTCTCACCATCAAATACTACCGGGACTACGTCGGGAATTCCATGGATTTTCCATGATTTTCCACGCATCCCACAGGTCTCCCGGGACCCCAAAATCATCCAAAAATTATAGTCATTTTCAGAGGGTTCCGCCACTCAAGTTTGTGCTACACCATTTTTTTTTTAGAAGACCCCCCATAATTCATCGAATCCTGGTTGGTGGTTTCAACCCCTCTGAAAAATATGAAAGTCAGATTGGATCCTCATCCCAACCATTGGGGAAAATAAAAAAAATGTTCCAAACCACCAACCAGCATCAAGATAAGTGTGTCTGAAAAACCCAAACTGCACCCCAAACTCCGATGATTTATCATGGGTAAATTTCACCACTTTCCCACCAAAAAAACACCATCACATGGTGCTGATGTTTTCGCTCTCAGGTGCTTGGAGGATCCTTCAAAGCGTGGATCTTCCACCAACTCCACTCCATCTTCCTGCCGCCAACCAGGAAAACTTTAAGCGAAGACGTTTCTGAAAAACCTGTTTTTTTTGAGGGATTCAACCAGGGCTACTCCATCCAAAAAAAACAAGTCGTAACAAATCTAAGTCTTTGAGGGCTGAGGTCTCAACATTGGGAGCAGCAACAAAAACTTGAAAAAATCACCAGCAAATGGGGCCATTTCGGCTCCAAACTTCACAATACATCACTTGGCAACCACGACCAGCACATGGCACATATCTACGACTTAATTATATAATATAACCTTTAAAGGCCCATGAAAATCCATTCCATATCATGAATATCGATAGTCTTATCACAAACGTTATGTGATCCCGTGCTGCACAAAATCCCCATGTTTGCATCACTGGATGTCCATCCCCTTATCATCGTCAAGTCGAAGTCATAACGAACCCTGCCCGCCTGCTTTCTTGCCAAACGCCGCTTGGCCAAATAAATCCTATCCAAGCATGGCTAGATCTGCTAGATCTGCTAGACCCCACCTTGGATTTTTTGTCCATGGGATTTTGGTAAGGATTGTATATAAATGGGATATCTATAGGAATTTCCATGGGATTTTACTAGGATTTCACGAGAAATCCATGGGATCTAGCCTGTGGAAATTCAACAGAGCTATGGAAAATGGCCATTTATGGGTGTGTTACCTATCAAACATGGTGATCTTTAGTAGCTATATGTGAAATTACCAGAGGGTAGCCTCTGACACTTCAAGAGCTATGGAAGATCACCGTCTTTAATAGGTAAAATATGGAAGTATATGGGCCATGGCTACCATAGCTATGTAACAAATTGCTCTTGGTTGATTCAAAACTCCAGTTGTGGTGGTAAATCCATGTCTTGCCATTTTGTGGATGGAAAAAAATCCTGTATATTCCACAATCCTCAATGTTGATTGTAAAATATCATGTAAAATCAATTTCTGGATGCTCAACAAAAATCCTTCTCGATGGTAATTAATCTTGTCCTTTCCCACCCATCACTTCCCAAAAAAAAAAAACAGCCAACCGGTGCACCAAAAATGTGGATCGATGCACAAACCTTCCAAAAAAAAATGTGGTGAACTAACATCGATGTGGAAAACCCGTAGTTTCCCTGGGTTGTTTCACATCTATCTTAGTTTACAAGAGGGGATATAGTCATCTTTTTTTTCTGGGCAATGGTGGTTTACCCCCCAGATGGGGGGCTTCCTGAAATGGAGCCCACCACCGGATAGCCATGTCCTGATTGCTCGTTGAAGCACCTTCACCACTTTGGTCTGGTGCTCCAAACGAGCTTCCTGAGCCAACATGGCGAATCTGGGACAATGCGAAAAATACCGTGTTGTTCGCTGATTGGTATTATATATATATATACAGAGGAGTATACATGTACATGTACATATACATTCAAAAATGTACAACATATAAGTATATGCAATTCTCATATGTATTTATATATTATATATAGTATATCATACATATACCATGATATATATATATATATATAATCATATATCGTGTATCTGTATATAACTATACAAAATACAATAATATATAATATATAGTATAATTAGCAAAATTGCCATATCTGCCCAGCTTCCAAGGACTTTCTCCGCCGCTCCATGGCTGTGTCCAGGACCGCCCGCCATTTGAACCTGAGGTAGTGGCGAACAACATCATGAAAATACTTGCAGAAAACATCATTTAATCAGGAAAATTGCGAGTTAAGAACGTTTGAAGTAGGAAACATATATAAGGTTTTACTATCAAGAATTTCGGATTTACTCATGTTTCACATGCGGAGTTTATGTTCAGAAAATTGAGATTTAAGCATCAAACGATTAGATTTAACCATCAACAAAAACGGGATGTGCCTGACGATGGAAGCGCGGTACCATCTCTGGATGGTCAAGCTGGCTTTGGCCACCTTGTTCCTTGCAGGATGGTGGCAGGATGGCCATTTTTCACCATGAAAGCCATGGAGATTTCACAATGAACCATGGTTAAATGAACCATGGTTATATAAATGAGCAGGATGGGATTTTATGGTGGTTTAATGGGATTTTATATGGTGGTTTTTTAATAGGATCGAATGATTGCTCAAAAAATGATGACTTAGGCAACAACATACCACTTTGAGAGATGGGACTGCATACCTCTGTGCAGATGGTTTCACTTATAGAGGCATCGGTAGTAGAGCCGATCTCCTTTTCAGGATGATTTCCAATTCTGAGCATCCAGAATCCCAAAATTCTACACCAAGAAGGGTATCTCAAATCCAGTCTTGGTTGAATCTGGGTCGACCTCGACAAATGCTGAAATCCAATCCATGTCTTTGCTGACATAGATGAAAAATCCCTGGGACGAATCAATTTTCTGCTGGTGAACTCCCAATGTCATTTGCATGTTTTCTGGTTCTTACAGATTTCACAGTCCGAGTCTGCTAGTTTGTATGAAATGTTGGTATACCAAATGATGTTTTGGGGTATATACCAGTCTTGTCAAATCACTAATTTCTATATTGGCTACATCTCCATTTTCGGAGAAAATCCACTATAACAATTCTTGGTTAAATCACCATGTTCTGTTGGCTAAATCCCTATCTCTGTTGGTTAAAACCGTCTTTTTGCTGGCTCAAATCTAAGCCGCATTTTCTGTTGGTGAAATCATTATTTCCATTGGTTAAAACACCATTTTCTGGAGGTTATCTTCCGCGCCAGGTTAGTAAAGATTCCTATTGTGGGTTAGTTCAATGCTCCCCAGTAATCCAGGTAATTGGTATACCTCCCGCTCTATATAAATGGGGACTATTGCATATCATAGCCAACTGGTTTATTTTTTTTGATTGGTTTCACATATCATAATCCCCATAGCCAATCGTTAACCGATACAAGTCCCAAAAGAATATGTCTATTGAGGCTTCTTCCTATCATTAACTTTGAGTAGTATAAACCACTAATCCTTAGTTATATATATATATCAAAAATTTATTAACTACTATTACTACGCTAATCCCATTAACAACAGTCTTAAGTTGTTTATTTAATATGGCAGTGTGTCAAAACCTTGTACCCCGTACACCTGTAGTTCACATCAAAATAGCTGGTAAATGGATGTTCATCCCCCTAAAAATGGTATTAATAGGTATTGATCCATACCATGTTAATACCCTCTGGTAAACATACAAAAAGCTATTGAAAATTGCCATTTATAGTGAGTTTTCCCATTAAAAATTGTGATTTTCCATAGTTTTTTGTATGTTTACCAGAGGGTATTTCCAATCAACCATTGGTGGTTCAGAAGGCCATCGAAAGCGCGAAAACCACCAGGCGTCTTCAGCTCCCACATGGACTTGGAGATCTGCAGCAGGCGCCGCACGCGCGCCTGCAGGATGCAACGCCACCAGTTCTGGATCCGCGCAGCACCTGTCAAAAGGTGAGTTCAAGGAGAGCAGCACCCTCCAGTAAACTAACAGTTTGCGAACTGGAAAATCACCATGTTTCATAGGATTTCATAGGATTTGTTTTTGGCATATTTAACTATTTCTATGGCCATGTTCAATAGCTATGTTAATAAATTACCAAGGGGTAACAACGAACATTTGCTGGTTTGACTAAAAGGGTGAGCTAAACCAAACAAAATGGTGAGTGTTTTACGTTTAAACTACAATGTGAGCTAAGCAGCAAGGAATATGAAATGTTGATATATTAAATATATAATATTATATCATATTAGCATATATTAGCATTAAAATAGGATTTGGCCAGCAAAAATACTGAGTTAGGTATATGAAAGAATCAGGTGAATTAAGATCTCAAGGATGTCAATGTCCAGAGCAAAGACCCAGACTAATCTGCTGATAATTTGTTTTATACAAAACAATACCACCAACTGGCTAACCTTCTTTGATATATGACTCGATCTATGGCTGCGATTACAAATAAATAGCACATCTAATTGACCAACCAAAACAAGGAAAACCATCGAAACCCCAACACGTGAACACGTGATCGGGCCTCGATCTTGATCTTCTTGGCTGTACTTTAAGCCGTGAATCCTATAGCGGATTCTGTCAAGGTGTCAGCTTTGAGGTCATGGGCATCTATGTAATCTGGCAACGCTGGAAAAGAAACAGCCCAAGAAACAAAGAGTGGCTAACTAGGAGAAAAAAAATGCAACAAAAAGAGTGCTTACAACAAGAGTACACCTCAATTTTGGCACTTCATCACCCAAATACTCTGGATTGCCGCTTTGAAACACTAGATGTGGCTGAACTCCCCATGTTTTCTGCGGTGCAATTGGGGTGACCGCTGAAAGAATTCATTGTTAAAACAAAATAGCCCCTTCCACCCAAAAAGGAGTCAACATGGAAGCAACACCGCCATTTCCAAGTCGCTAAAATGTGCAATTGTTTGAAGTAATGTTCAAGGAGTAAGATGGGTACTATCCCTGCAAGTTTTCGAATCCCCAACTCATGGCAAAGTCTATGATATTTGGGAGGATGGCACGCCAATTTTCGCCATTTCAGGTACCTAAACTGAAGGTAATTACCTACCAAATCCTTTGTAAGGGCTATGTAAGGGGATATGCACCCAAAATATGGCTTTATGTAGTACAGTACCTCTATTTTTAGGGTCCTGAATTTCCCATTGAAATTTTGATCCAAGTTTCTTACGTCTTAATCCTCTCAAATCTTCGTTCAATTTCGCTTCGAGCACGTGCAGTTCAGGCGATGGCGTAGTCAAGGCCTAACGACAAACTGTCTGGAGCCATGGTTGGAATGCTTGGGAAAAACAACTTATTAGATTAATCATCTTCAATATGATGGCGATATCTACATGGATATATAAATGGGATATAATATAACTAACAAGATAATATGTACATGATATGTTTAATAATTATGTATCATATGTCCATTGCGGACTTATGAGCTGAGATGTGGGATGTCTTAAAACGGGGATGCGGCCACCCGGTTTATAGCAATTTTCATGGGTAGAGTGATGGTCATCAATCCATTCATGGGGATAAAAATCACACTGGGTATATATACCCTCTGGTAAACTAACACATAGCTATTGAAAATTGCCATTTCTAGTTGATTTACCTATAAAAAAGTGGTGATTTTCCATAGTTATGTTAGTTTACCAGAGGGTATACCCAGTGTAAGGACACCCATTATGGGATAGATGACCATACCCCGTTTTTTACCAGTTTGCCCATTTGATGCTAAAAGTAAAGTGACTGAAATGGTCTGCAATGTATAGCGCTTGTAGTATAACTTAGTATGGCATCTACAACTGGCTATAACCAGCAAATGGGTATGGGCAAATAAATTCATGGAACCACGGATGATGTTGTGAATGTTTTTCTGAGGCTCCCAAATGAAGAATGAAGGAACATATTGTGGTCGACAATTGCTGCACTTTCATGAACCAGCAAAGCCAATGATTGAGACGGTTGAGACGGTTGAGACGGTGGAGACTTAAGACACCTCACAGTGGTGTCTTGTTGTGAAATGATTCACCTTTTGGAACACGTAAATTGTGTAAATTGTGGACACATCTAGAGATGGATCAAGGCCTAACCATCCGAATAACATCCGAATGAGGAAATATATAAACATGAATAAACATCGATTTACAATTTACCAACCATTTTGCTCTTGACCAGGGTACCGGTTGGTTTTTACATGTTTTCATCCATACCCATAGCATCATAGCTACCTGGCGGGCGCTTTGGCCTTCATGGAACGTTGCTCTATGATCACTTTGTCCACAGCACATTGCAGTGTCTTCCGCAGTTGTCTCCTTTTTTCCTGGGGAGACAGACTTGGGGAGCCAACAGGATGGAGAATCTGAAGAGAATCAACCGCCGGGCAGAACAATATGCATAAACACTGGAAACAAACCAACCAAAATGTCTTAATTACTTTCCAACAAAAGAGTGGAACCAATCAACATGACCAACCCAAAGGCGAAAACAGCAAACCAAAGTGGGAACGGCAGTTAACCGAATGTTTGATCACACCGACTCAAATAATATCTGCAGATTGTCTACAGAGCACTCAAGAAGAGTTGCATCTCCGCAGTTTGGTTGGTTGGAATCCACCAATTTTGAGACTAGGTTAACTACTGCATATAATCCCACAGTTTCCCAAGTTTGGTGGGGTTGAATTTTGTTTATCCCCCTAAGTTTTGAAACCCAGTTGGCTAATTCATCTTCTACCCCCTAGGAACAACGTTACCCCCATTCACTCAACAAAAATTTGTAGATCATCAATCTTATATCAAGGTATGCGGATGCACATTTTGGCGGGACGCATAAATCCCAGCCATGCCAATTTTTGGTGTGAACAGAGGGGCCCCCAAGATACTTGATTTTCCTATCCCAAACATCCCATGAACTATCACCACGAAATTCCCATAGTCGATTATGTTTCCTTTGTGGTTGGTTTATTCCCCACTTGATCCATTTGTTGATAGTTTGAATGATTAATCAACGTTCATCATTCACCAGCTACCAAAACCATCATGAAATCTCCATGAATTTGCTGCTGGAGGGATGGTGCCTGCTGAGTGAGGCGACTCAGCTCCAGAGCTCTCTTGGCGTCTTGCTCGACAGCGCGGGCATCTGACGGGCCGAAAGAACCAGGGCCCTGGAAGGCCCTGGAAGGCCCTGGGAGGCCCTGGGGCCCCTGGGAGGGGGGAGATTCCAAAGCTAAAGAGGAGATTGAAGCTGCACTTGGCTGGAAATGTGAACAATTTTTTAACAACTTGACATGGAAGGGTTGTCCTCGCTTAGAACTTAAAACGAAAAGATTCAAATCATGTATTGAACTTGAAAAGAGGGGCATCATCACAAAAAATTGGCTCAGCAAATGGACGGAACATCGTCAGATTTCCTGCGAAAGGCGCTTGTCCTATGTCAAGGCGTCAAAACCTTCATATTAAAAAAACTTATTTTTTAGATATTTTAAATATATATATATATATATAAATATTGTATTAGATATATATATATAAATACGTGTGTTATATAGTAGATATACCAAAAAAAATCAGCGAAGGAAGTTTAGAAGTCAAACTTCCGACAATTTCGACAGATGAAAAAGTAGAGGTGGGAAGAGTCAGAGAAGAGAAGAGAAGAGAAAAGAGGAGAAGAGAAGAGAAGAAGAGGAGAAGAAAGAAGAAAGAAGGAAGAAGGAAGAAGAAAGAAGAAAGATCAGAGGAGAGAAAGGGTCAGAAGACAGAAGATGCAGGTGCGCGAAAAGGAAGCAAAGTCGCGAAACACTGTGTTTTTCCAATGATTTGTGGCTCCGGAGGGTCGAAAAGTAGGCTCGCTAAAGCGGCGGCTGCGGGGCCATCCGGGGAGATGAGATGAGAGATGAAAAAATTGCGAAGCAGCACATTTCGAAGTCAAAATGTGCAAAGCACAACCACAACTACAACTACAACTACCGCTACACTACACTACTGCTGCAACTACAAATACAAATATACTACGCTACACTACGCTACACTACGCTACACTGCGCTACACTGCGCTACACTACGCTACACTACGCTACACTACGCTACACTACGCTACACTACGCTACACTACGCTACACTAATTGCACCACACCACGACTACAACTGCAACTGCAACTACACTACACTAATTACACTACATTACAACTACAACTCCACCACACTACACTGCAACTACAACTGCACTACACCACACTACATCCAGCAGGTGTGGTGAGGTGACCACTGCAACCATTGCAACCACTCCAAAAAACACAACTCCAACAACCTGTCGGTCCATCAGTGGATTCGCTCTGCCATCCGTGATTCACAACAACTCACCTCTCCTATAGGTTTCCTATTTTTGAAACTTCCGCCACCGCCTTGTGCGGTACTACTGGAATAATATGTCTATGTCAAGGACTGTCCCTGCGTCTGACCTCCCAGCTCTTGCAGGAGTTTCTGTCGTTGCTCCTGATGTTGTCTCAGCAAGGGCCGTAACCTGAGATTTGAAGGGTCCGAAAGGTCTTGGACGTTGGTTCCAATCGACAAAAACGTACAGGTTTATGGTGATATAACCTGGTTGACTGGGGTTTTTGACGGATATCAACATATATTAACTATAATCCGCCGGCCTGCCGGCGTGTCTGATTGGAAGGTGTTGTTCTTGTTTCTGTTCTTGGCTTGTACTTGCTCCTTTGTTCTCTTGCTGCGCGTTTTTGCTTCGTCTGAATCAAGGTCACCCCCCCAACAAGTAGTAGTAGTACAAGTACAAGTACAAGTACAAGTACAAGTACAAGTAGTAGTAGTAGTAGTAGTAGTAGTAGTAGTAGTAGTAGTAGTAGTAGTAGTAGTAGTAGTAGTAGTAGTAGTAGTA
>Ga0126342_10011890_pt1 | contig 15541 bp, 13 predicted proteins | sample Cyp1metagenome_FD_92528 | JGI IMG/M metagenome (GOLD analysis project Ga0126342, IMG submission 92528) | Coral microbial communities from Lord Howe Island, Old Settlement Bay, Australia - Cyphastrea 1 metagenome | ecosystem: Host-associated > Invertebrates > Cnidaria > Coral ...
ATAAAAACTAAAAGTTAAGGGTATAAAAACTAAAAGTTAAGGGTATAAAAACTAAAAGTTAAGGGTATAAAAACTAAAAGTTAAGGGTATAAAAACTAAAAGTTAAGGGTATAAAAACTAAAAATTAAGGGTATAAATAGTAAAAGTTAAGGGTAAAAAAGTAAAAGTTAAGGGTATTGCGATTTGGTGGGTATCCCGGTAGTCAAAGGTGGCGTGCTCAAAAACCCCTTCCACATGGAGGTTTCTAGCTGGGAAATTCATCCAGAAATCGAACATTTTCCAGCACGCCATGTTTGACGACCGAAGGGTATCCCATTTTCAACAGCCATGCAGGGTGGTGTCCTCCCAGTTCCATCCCTCTAATCACATCATCCACTTGTTATATGACAATGTGGGCCCCAACGATATTTTAGATAAGCTTTGGTGTATAAACCCAATCATATAACTATATTTCCAAGTATCATAAACTATATATAGTCATATACATATAATGTTATATATATATACATATACATTATATCCTATGTTTGTTACAGTTATAATCCCAACTATAGTTATATCCCCCTAATCAACCATAGTTGTTGGACTTCTGTTTATCAACTTATCCGAGGCTCATCGGCAGTGCGGGAGGGAGCTGCCTTTTGAGTCCTTGGGCAACGACTGGGCACTGGATGGAATGGTTTACTCATCATGACAATCTGTTTGGTTTATGAACCATAATAACTATCCATAACTGCCATAGTAACTATAGTTTACCAATGTTTACCAGAGGATCATATAGGAAAAGATGGAAAGATATGGAAAGGCCATGGCTAGTTATAACTGGTTATAACTGGTTATGTCCATGGTATTCTGGTTGGTTGACCTACCCCTCTGAAAAATATGAGTTCGTCAGTTGGGATGATGACATTCCCAACTGAATGGACAAATCATCCAAATGTTCCAAACCACCAATCAGCAATGGGATGTTACAGATTTTAGGGACATGACGATGGGATGTTACATATTTATAGAATTTTATAGATATTCAGGGACATGACAATGGGATGTTACAGATTTACACATATTTTCCGAAATGTCATGAACTGGCACTTATAGGGATGTTACATATTTTATAGCATTGGGATGTCACATAGGGATTTCATGATCAAGTTTTAGTACGCGGTATGCACCCATGGTATTGTAGAGATCTACTGGGTGATACGAGAAACCTGGTCCTCAGAATCATCCTCCTTTCTTTTTTAACACCATTGTATGGTCCCGAATATATTTGGTTGGTAGTTTTAACCGTATTGAAAAATATGAGTTCGTCAATGGGAAGGATTATCCCATATATGATGGAAAATAAACAATGTTCCAAACCACCAACCAGATATCTATCTCCGATATGAAACCGCGGTTTCTGAGGGGTGCTAAAACGTGATAAATATGACTAGGGGAAGGGATTGCATCTTTTGGCAATGCACAACACAATCATCCGAGATCTGGCCAAGCCCCACTTCAGTATCATCGTGGATTTCATATGAATCAACAGCTATCTGTTTGCTACACATGGACTCTATAGCTCCATGCCCAAACTTGTGGTCTTTACGAAAGTCCCCTATCGTTAAGGCAAGTTTCATGATTCATCAGCTTAAGATAGCTTAAGTACTTGCCATTTCCTGGGCAAACTTAGGATCATACCAACCTGCTTAAGGTGGATCCCACGTCACGTCAATTTTTTCGGGGATACCCCCAGTTATAATCGCTTATAAATTTCCCCACTCATCTACGGCATTATATGGCTTATAATGATTGTATCTGATTGTATTTGATTGGAAACCACTCACTAAGTGACTACCCTCTGGTAATTTAACATAGCTATTGAAAATGGCCATTTATACTGAGTTTTCCCATTAAAAATGGTGATTTTCCATAGTTACGTTAGTTTACCAGTGACTAAGTGGGATGCACATCTGGGATGTACATCGTTTCCGGCACGGTCCGGCACCTCTTTTTTTCCGCCGCGGCGTTTGGGTCGTCGCTGGCTCTAAACTGATCCACGATTCCTCGTCGACGGAAGATGCGGCGGAAGACGCAACCACGGTTCATGAAGTCATTGGAGGAACGTGTCACACGTGTCACACGTGTCACCTTCTCATATGCGAACCATGGTGCTGGAATATTTACCAACACTTACCCCATAAATCACCCAGTTTTGTAGGCAAATAATGGTAAATATACAACACATGGAGCACTTGGGATTCATAAGATATCTTGCCTATTGCCAGGTGATTCTCTATATATAATTAGATAAGAATCTCTAAGCTATGTGACAAACTACCAGAGAGTACACCCTCAAGAGTGAGCTATGGATTATCATCGGCTTCGCCAAATTACTGTGGTAAGCGGTAAACACAATACTCATCCAGCCCCAAAATCATCATAAATGGGTTGTACAAACCATCCCCAAATAGGTAGGTTTATTACTGACTTTACCAAACTAATGATAATACGTTAACTGAAAATTTCCCAAAGCAAAGCACAGAAACCCAGGTAACCAACAACACGTTCCTTTTCCATCTTGCTTTGGACTTTGGATATTGAAACCACAAACCCTCGCTTGCGCCGTCGGCCAGGACAGTGTCCTCAGCGAAAAGATGTCGCTATGACTCGCCACTCGGCCGGCATTTTTTCGATGGAATCCATGGGTACCCAAGTTTCAACGAGGCTGTTTCCTTCTCACTTGCATTTTCCCTGCTCCAAAGCCATTTGATGTTTATGAATAAACGATACAATCTACTTCTAAGTGTTGATCGTATTTGATCATATGTGTATGAGTTCTTCAAACTTGGGTGGACGCCCCATGATGATTCTGAGAAATCATGGGGTCTGTGTGACTAGTTGACTAGATTATGTTATCACCTTCAACTTCTATCTATAACTTGCAGGTCTTACAGTTACAGCTATAGTCATAGTATTAATAACCCTCAACAGTTATAACTGGCTTATAACCTGATTTAAGTGATACAGTGATACATAAACTAAGTTGCAGGAATTATTTGATCCCATTTGCAACTGTCAAAGGCCATAGCTGTAAGCTAGATCCAAAGAATATCTTGAAACCTAGCAGCCAAGGGGACAGTCGAGTTCGCAGGGATCACATCACTTTAAGTGATGGAACGACCCTGCGGCACCTGTGTGCAGATGGTGTCATCCACCACGTGGTGAAGCTACACACATGATTTTGAACTCGCTATTTTGGGCTCCCATATTTCTGGTATTTTCTGGTGACTCGAGAAACAAATTTCACTCTAACCACCGTCTTCCGACTTTCCGACGTCAGACCAGGGGAATCCTTTCAGCATCACTGCGATACGTCAGGGGCACTTCATTGAAGTCGGGCGCGTCGCCGTTGGGCAACGGCACCTCGTGCCAAAGCAGGGCGTTTTCAGGGCCGGTTCGGAGCCAACTCAACCTATAAATGGTTATACAATGTGGGGCCCCCTAGTTATAAGTTGGTTTATAACCCAATCGAACTATAGTTATAACTACCATAAACCCTAGTTATTGTAGTTATAAACCAACTTAGCTATCTTGGGGGCCCCACTTTGTAACATTGCAAAATGATTATGAATTACTAGATAACATGTTATAATATGCTAATAGAAGGCTATAAAATGGTTATGACATGGGTTTTAAGGTGCCAACAAACAAAGGGGGTCAAATCAAGACAACCAAAATGGGGTCAACGCAGGTGGTTGACACCCCCTATTATTTGCCATGGTTGCCATGGCCGGTTTGTAGATGACTTAAGATTTCGTCTTTCGCCAAAATCCATGGGTTTTCCATGGCGCCCAATGGTTTGTTGATCTTTGGCCGTGTTTTTCAACGTTTCGGAACTGGAAACTCAGCGTTGAAACAAGGGCGAAATCATCACTGGTTGGTGGGCCATGATGGCCATTTCCGAGCTCTAGGGGTTGACCCTTTTGTGGCTGCAAGGTTTGGTGCAGCTCTAATGGTCGCCTCGTGACATAAGCCAACTGAACCTATCAATGCCTACGTGTTTGAGGGAAATCCACCATTCCTACATTAGTTTTGTTGAAAAAATTGGCTAAATAGCCACATCCACAACTAGACTTACCCTTATGATCCTGTGAGTTACTGCTTAAGCCCATCTAGATTCCATTTGCTTCGCTGGTTGTGGTTGTGTGCCAATTTGATCTACACTTGGGTCTATAAACCAATAATTCGATAAACATCAACAAACATAACTGGTGGGGGGGCTTACCTATATAATTTCCTTGTTATTTCCATTTTTTGTTAGTCACAAGTGATAACTGTGGTTTGCAACCACAAAAAAGATAGAAGTTCATTTTCATCCTCGTTAAACAGTGATCATATCAAACCTTCTCTGCATCTCTTTTGGGGTCACAAACTCAAGTTCAATCCACCATATAGGGGTTTCCATAAATGGGGGTACCCCAAAATGGATGGTTTACAATGGAAAATGCTACTAAAATGGATGATTTTGGGGCACCCCCATTTCAGGAAACCTCCTCCCAGTTAGTACGTGGATTATAACCCCAGTTTTTTCAGTGAACCTTGCCCCTACTTAGCCCAGTGAAATCACCAGGTTTTTTTCACCTACTTTCTAAGTGGGATGAACCACCAAGTAGATAGATAGATTATTTTAGGGGGATATTCCCAAAAACATAGGCCTAAAAAATAGACCAAACATATATGGAATCGGTACCTCCAATCAGCTCCGGATCCTGGAGATCTCCCATTGACATTTTTTGATCCCAAGAATTTCCCCAAGGCACGGATGTCTCTTGCGGCTCCGAAGTCTGGCCGTTTGTCAGGGCCGATGGTTGGGGAATGAAGAAATGAATTAGATATATATATATATAGATAATATAGACAATCATATGTGTAAATATTATATATATAATTATATATTAATAAGAATAGTATTAATAACATAAAAACAACAATACTATTGTGTATATATATATATGTACAAATTAGATTCACTAGATATAGAAAACATGATGGATATATGGATCGGTTGACAAGATAGATGGATAGGGTGACAAAATGAGTAAATGATAGATGTTGTTCTACAGCGTAGATAAATAAGATAAGGCATAATCAGAGATTGGATTAGATCATACTACAAATTAGATAGATAGATGGATATTGAACCACTGAACCTAGGAGTCTCGGAGTTTAACCCGCATATCAACGACATGATATTGGGGATTGCAGCCACAAAATACTGGTTTCACATGTGCGGATCCAATCCTTTTATAGAACTCCCATTCAACACAGCAAATCTTTTCAATACTACTTGGTGGCTCATCCCACTTAGTGAGTAGGTGAAAAATCCCTGATGATTTCACTTGGCTAACTAGGGGCAAGGTTCACTGAAAAAACTGAGGTTATAACCCACTTACGATTCCTGGGATGAGCCACCAAGTAGACTAAGTAGCCTGGTTGGTGGTTTTGAACACATTCCCAAAAATGAGTCATGTCAACCAACCATTCCGTTTGTATGGTTGAAACATGTCAACCAGCCATCATCCAGTAGCATCCATCGAGTCGGTTAATCCTGGCATCCTAAACCCCCGCCCAAAATAGCTGGTAAATGAATGTTCATCCTGCAAAAATAGGACAATGGGGTTTAAACCCATTACATAACTTGTGTTACCACACAAAAGGACACAAAAGGATAGAAGTTCGGGAAATCCGACCCATAGATAGCGATGCATGTTTTTTCTATTGTTTTGGGAGTTAATATACTATAAAACAAACATTTTTGTTGGGAGACATCCTCCAAAACTACGGAAAATCGCAGGTTAAAATTCCATGAACCTACTGTAAAACAACCAAAGTTGTGTTGGTTAAACCATATCCATCCATATCCCATGCATATCCCATTGACATTCAAGACAATATCTATGTTAAACCACCATGAATATCCCATATTTGTTTGGTCTTGATATACATGAATCTTCAATTTTTGTGTCATGTTTAACATCATTTTGGCAGGTCTTCATGGGCATGAAAATCAGGTTGAATCCCAAGAAATCCCCGGCACCTTGCAGAAGAGATGCGACCGGAGGAGAAGGAAGAGAGCCACGGTGCTGGCGCCCATCAAGAGGACACCAATCCTTGGGATGAGACCAGTCCAAATCCAGATCAAAAACCTGTCAAACTGCGCCAAATCTCATGATAGTCTTATACTGGTTGGTTATGATATTGGCTTTTTGACATGATTTGGCTTATAAGATCTTATAAGTATCAAGACTATCAGATTTGGCTTTTTGACTGGGTTGCCATGAACCAATCCAAATGTAGTAGTCTTATATTTTATGGTACTGGTTGGTTCATGGGGATTGCCATAATGGAAGATTATCATCTGGTTGGTGGTGTACATACCCCTCTGAAAAATCATGGAGTTAAAGTCAGTTGGGATGATGACATTCCCAACTGAATGCAAAAATAATCCAAATGTTCCAAACCACCAAACAGTTTTAGTATATAGTTTTAATAGTTTTAATAGGGAAGAATCATGACCATCAAACATGCGGGGTTTCATGAACCAAAATATGATGGTATCATCATGGGCATATATTATCATATATTCAATTGGGACTCATAGATACTAATAGTCACAAGGAAATAAGGGGACTCACACCTCTAAAAAAACGTAGGGACCATTTTCTCATTCCTTTCACAGATGGCCGGTGGTCCCTTGTTGACAGCTCCAAACCTCAGAGTTCAGTAGATCCCCATTACCCGAGTTGTGTATCCCAGTTTGATCATTTTCTCACTAAACACCTCTTTTTGTAGAATATTCTCTGATTGCCATGTTTGATGACACCAAAGGGTACACAGTGGTGCCCCAGACTTAGCTATCTTAGCTAAGTTGATTTATAACTAGGTCAACTATGGTTTATGGTAGATATTTCTCCCATATGCTCCATGGTGCTGGAATATTTACCAACATTTGCCCTTGTCCAAACTGACCCAGTTTTCTAGCTCAATATTCCAGCACCATGGGTCACATCTGGGAGAGCTAATGGGGTTTATAAGATTTTATCACATAAAGATGTTTAGCTATCCCATTAGTTTATTGCTATAATCACAATAATCTACTATAATCTGGTTCTGTCTATAAACCAACCTTCACATCACTGGGCATGTCACCACCTTCTATCGCTGAACCCGGGAAGGCCACCGCCGCCAAGTGACGTCACGGGCCTAGTAGACGTCAAGCTCGTTCCAAGGCCATTGGAGGTCACCTGCGGTGAATGCTTCGAGGTGCAGTGAGGTGAACGTTGGTTTATAGCCCCAATGAACTATAGATACCCTCTGATTATTTAACATAGCCATGGAAAATGGTCTATTTATAGATGGTTTACCTATTAAAAATTGAGATTTTCCATGGCTATGTTAAGTAACCAGATGATATATCAACTATGTTAATGGATAATAGTGATTGGGATAATAGTTATCTATCCACTATATATCCACTATGTTAATATGTAGTGGTTTATCAACTATGTTAACTATAATAATGTGGATAATAGTGGATTAATATGGATTGTAGTGGATAATAGTGGATGATATCAACTGGTGATAGTGGATAATAGTGGATTAATATGGATTACCGCAATAGTGGGAGAATAGTGGATTGAACATGTTAATCCACTATTAACATCTATTAACATATCTGGTTGGTGGTTGACCTACCCCTCTAAAAAATATGAGTTCGTCAGTTGGGATGATGACATTCCCAACTGAATGGAAAAATAATCCAAATGTTCTACACCACCAATCAGTATAGATATCTCTGGGTAAATTACCACAATTCACTAAGACTAACGTGAGATGTTGGGCTATGTTGGGGATGATTCCCCTTACTAACCATGAGGGAGAACAGTGAGGTCGTTATAATTTACCCAGATATATGTAACATGTATCATAGTTATTGGAGTTCTAAATCATCAATAGAAATACAATGGGAATAGGAATATAACCTAGTAAGATAATGGGATATAACTACCAATTATTTGCCAATCAAACATGGCTACAGTAGCTGCTAGCGGGTAAATCCCCGAACTAAATGGACATTCCCGAACCAAATGGAGGTATATAGCTGGGAAAATCATCGAACTAAATCGTGGGAAAATTGGGCAAATGGCCCAACTATTGGGGCCCTTATTGGGGATTTTGAATATCACTTGAACAAATATCTGTTGGAGATAAAATTTACCAACTGCGTTTTTTTTTCGCCGAAATTGTACGTAGACAAGTCTCCCAAAATGAATGACAGATAACTCAACAAAGCGGGGCCGACCAAAATGTTCTCATGGTTCCACAGATGTAAACAGCAGCCAAAGAGATAATTAAGAACATGTTTTGCACATATTCATGGGTTTGGAGGTGTGTCCACATATGATTAGCATTGATTAGCGTTCAAAACCCCAACCAGAAGCCAGATGTGTATATGTGTTCCTGCAACCCAAATGAGTCTTGTTTTGAACGTTTTGAGCGTCAAAATGGACGGTCCACCATCGAAACGAGGGGTTACTTGCATTCCTTGTTGAAATATAGTTGTAAACCCCTCTTTCAATCCTTTATGCTGCTTGGTTGATAGATAATCTCCAATAGGGTAGAATAAGCCACTAAAACCATTTATATACCAACAATGATCTAAACACTGCTCGTATGTGTATATATATATATATAGATAGATAGATATAGATATATTGTTATTGTTATTATAATTAAATAAAAATGAAAAACATATATATATATATATAGATATACAGACGGACAGACAGACCGACAGACAGACAGACAGACCGACGGACAGACAGCCAGCCAGGCAGACAGGCAAATAGATAGGCAAATAAATAAATAGATAGGTAGATAGATAGATTATGATAGATTCACTTTGTTGGGAGCTACCGTGGATGTTGCAGAGGTTGAAATAAATCTTAGCACCCGAGTTCATTTTATAGTAGGAAACCTGTATGAGCACCCAGTTTGGTCTCAGTATGATTGTACAGTAATTGATATGTCTGAAAATGGAGTGTATCCCCCAAAACTGAATGTTTACAAGAAAAGAGGTCTACTTTTAGGGTACCCTACTTTGAGACACACCCATGCTGCATTGTTCCATTTGATTCATTCCAATCAGCTGCAATCTGTACATATCGTAATATTGACATGTGTCTAACCCTGCACATGTACTGTATAGGACTTCTATTACCTCTTAAAAACATGTTTTACAATCCCCACTTTCAGACAGATCCAGCAACATGTTGAGGCAATGGAGGCCCCTATGAATCCCCAAGCACAAGAAGAACGCCTCGACCGCTTCGGCGAAATCATCAACCTCGATGTTATTTTTTTCGGAATCCCCAAAAAGACATATAGAAAAGTAATTTTTAGCCACTCGATGTTACTTTTCTATCTTGGCTTTGCTGGTTTAGATTCGAATTCTGGGCAAATCAAGACTCACATCAAATCTGGTGAGGCGTTTGGTGTTTCACCTTCTGCAGCCGCGTCCAACTTCGAAACATAAATCTTGGCAAGTACATGCCAGGAAGTTGTCAGGGGGAACCAAAAAAATCACCATTTTTGAAAAAGGCGGATCATCTATTGATCATCTATAAATATCGTGAGAGATCTATACATGGACCATTTTCATCCATTTTAACCATAGCTAGCAAGGGTGAATTGCTGGAGGATAAATGGATCATTTCCTATTCACCAAGGTCCTGCACACGGGCACCCGCAGGTCAGATTGGTTGGCTATAGTGTACTCCCAATGGGGAGGTCTTCCCATGTTTTGCTGGGGAAATCCACAATGTCCTTGGACAGTTAAGATCTGCTGGGGAACACATCCCGATCAAACAAAAAACTGGCAGAAACTATCAAACACTACCCTCTGGTTATGACTAACTTTGCCATGGTATAGATGGCCCATAGAAATAGATGGTTTACCGTTCTTAAAAATGGTGTTGATTTTCCATGGCGAGCTGTTAGTCATAACCAGAGGTTTCATGTTTGGGGGGAACATACCATACCCAGATGCTCCATGGTGCTGGAATATTTACCAACATTTGCCCTAAAAATGACCCAGTTTTAATGTAGGTAAATATTCCAGCACCATGGGTCGCATCTGGGATACTTTCCTTGCCAAGGGAACTTTGCGATGTTCGGAGCGAGCCTTGCTCCGGGGCACGGTCAGGCCATGTTCGTTGTTCTTTTTTTGGGTCCAACGGGGAGATGAAGATGCGTTCTTTACGGGAATTCAATGGGATTTGGGGATTGAATGGGATTTTTCATGGGGTTTTGATGGGAATTTCATGGTACTTAGGCGGGATCTAGCAGGGATTAATGGGGATTTGGTGGGGTCTTGATGGGAATTTCATGGGGATTTATTGAGGATTTGCTGAAGATTTTATGGGATTCAATGAGGTCTAATGATGCTCAGCCTCTGGTGGTATCAACCGTTGCCAGTGGCTAGCCGGAAAAGCAACAAATTTCAATGCAAGTTTCTAGCTGGGAAAAACATCGAACTAAAACAGTGGAACAGTGGATTTCCCACTTGGTGGATTTCCTATTGGGAACATGCCAATCATTGTATCTGGGGTGTTGGGAGCAACCAACACATAGTCATGACCTAGAACAATCGCATTCCCTTAAAAAGAACTACCCCCAAAAAATGAATAGATCCAATGTATATATATATATAATACATATATTTATTTATATATAATATTTTATGTATATATATATACACATATACTAAACCGTTGTTTTCGCTTGGGAAATATGTTCATATCAGGGAAAGGATCATACAATTGCTATCAATAGCAACGATAAAAAATGTTTATGGGTAAAATAGCAACAATTCATTAACCAATGAATTCATTAATCAATCGTAAAATATGTTTGATAAATATTACATAACGTACAACAGTAACTCATTAAAGGAATATTATCCAGGTATTTCCCAGGGTATGCCTGGAATTTCAAACTTCCCCTTCCCCACCACGCCTTGCTACTTCGAAGTTTGGACTCCCTCAAAGCCTCGGTCACCTGGTCACTTCGAAGCTCATGGGGAGGTCCCATCATAGGTCAACGGTACCGAGGTCCGCGTCAAGAAAAATGGTTCCGAATGGGCAACATCAGTTGGTAGTTACCATAGGTACCCTAGGGTAAACTAACATAAATGTGGAAACCAATGGTTTCCCTAGGAGAAAATGCTCTACCAAGGGTTTTTGTTCGACGTCTAAAAATCCATCCCCTTTTGAGGATCATTCACACCATCGTTCAAGGTCTCCAAAGATCATCAAAGATCATCGTCATGACCGGCTCTTCAGCCAGCCCGAACGAGACATCAACAAGGCCTGGACTCCCACATTTTATGAATCGTGCGCTACCTCGGAAGGCCCAACCCAAAGTTATGATTGATGGTTGTTCATAACCCCATGCAACCATGGATATGCCTACCATAAACCCCAAATATTTATGTGCATAAAATTTATACATAAATACACATTGTATATAAAAAATACCCCTTCTTGTAGAAATGACCAATTTCACAGGGAAATTGTGTGTGTATGTGTGACCTGCTACCCCCTTCGGGGTAGCCATTCCCATGTTGCCTCTTGATTTGTCAAGACCTTGCCAGAGTTTGCTTCCTTCCGACCTCAAAGTTGGCGTGCGCCCTATGGTCAGATTTTTTTTTTGGATGGTGGAACATGAACATCCGAGAACTCGATGTGTGTATGTAAATTACGTCAACTGTTGTGAATGCAATTACTTGGGAAAGTCTATGCTACTGGGATGTTCATGTTCCATTGAAGTGGTGCATTGTGGTATGTGAATGTAACAGTCTCTAAAGTGGTTTAGATTTGGATGCAATTACTTGGGAAAGTCTATGCCTATGTTACTGCTGGTTTTGCTTGCTGAATTCTGTAAAAAATGATGTGAAGTTCCAACTTTCGCTGTACATAAAATGTGTATGTAAATGAATGTGTGTAAATGTATACATACATTACATTACATTTCATTACACTACATTACATTACTTGCATACATGGTCATTATCACCCAAAAAATATAGAACAGTAATTTACCCACTGCTTTAGTGGAATCTTATGGAATCTTACTTTTCAGTCATTTTTGGGGTCATTATACTGTGTATATATATATATGTATATCAATCTTTGCTATTGAAATCCCTATGTTGCCAATGATTCCATTCGTTTCAAAAGTTTAGAGCATCCACCGGCGTTTGTGGCGGTGGTCGCCATCTTCCTCAATAGATATGGTTTTGAATGTTCTTTTTGCATGCGGAGAGCTGGAAACTATGCATCGACAAAGCATGAATCAGGTTTCTGCATGGATATTATCTACCGCTGTTGCATGACAGTGAGTGTAGAGAAAAGACTGCCGAGTAGGGTGGAAAATATAACCACATGTGTGAAACCACCAATCAGGGCAAATAAATTCATTTTTATATATACTGTAATTAAATATATAAACATATATACACATATATTACATAACATATGATACACAAAATACAAATATATGTTGTACATATATATATATATGGGTTCGGTGCGTTTTCCGGGCTGGGGCAAATTATCATTTTTTTTACCCCTAAAATCTATATTGGGTGTTCTGGAAAGCGCATCGAACCTGGACATGATCATAGATTCTATCGTGGCTATCTTAATTGGTAACAATAACATGTTTGATGTTGAAACATCTGCATCCGCTCTCAAATTGATCATTCCTCTTCTCTCAGATCATCCACTCATCAACCCAACATGTTTATAAACACATGTTTGTTTATAAACAGTTTGCTTCAAATAAGACCCAAAGATTATAACCACATCATAAATCAGCACACAGACAAAGAAACCAAACAAACCAAAAAAACACACGCAAACCAAAAAAACAATCATATCCAAACTAGTTTCCAGGACATTGTTTTTTTTGTTTTTTTTTGGTTTGTTTGTTTTTTTGTTTTCCCCTATTTTCGTACACGTATCATCCAAGTCATTTCGCTAGCTTTTCCGGTCAAAATCTGCCTTCTTTCCCTCGGAAAACATGGCGGACTCGCCCTTTCCGGACACGCAGCATTCCTTTTGAGAAATATGTGTCATTACAAATCATAATATCCCTTGAAGTCTTGCCGCGTTTTTTGAGAAACACATGCCTTTTTCAAGATGCCTTTTTCAATTGGAAACTACATTAATCTTTGATTTTTTTTTGGGAAAGAACTGTTTTTGTTACAAAACACAATACTCCTTGAAGTGTTGCAACATTCTTGTTGGATCGTTTGAAAATACATGCCTTTTTCAAAATGCTTGCTTCAATTATTGGGAAATGCATGATTGCTTGACATGAAATACAATTCTGTTTTGGGAAATGTATATATATAATTATACGTATATATATAAATACCTTTGTTTGAAAGAATTGCTTCATTACAATCCGGATTGTTCCTTGAAGTGTTGCAGCAATCCTTTTGAAAAATGGTTGCCTTTTTCAAGAGGTTTGATTCCGCTGGGAATGTAATATTTCCCAAAACATATACTTTGATTTAGGGGAGTTTATATAAATGATAAATGAAATGAATGAAAGTGAACAAAAAACATATGAACTACAGCCAAACAAATTGGTTGATGGAGAATAGTATTCGAGACATCTTTATTTTTTTGAAATTGAACCGGGGCTTGGAAAACGATAATACACTATTCAAAAAACGAAAACATGTGCTTATATACCAAAACCTGAATAACGATAATACACTCTTCCATAATTGATGACTTGGCGCTATATACCAAATATTGACCGTGGCAACTATATAAACTGAAAGTCATCTTTGACTTTTTGGAAAGCTATGGTTTATTTGTAATTCCTGCTTCAACCTCATTGTCAAGCAAAAAAAACAGGAAAAATCAGGCGAGACATACAAGATTCCCTGGCAATTTTTTACTGAAATTTATATGTAAAAAAACTTTATACCTTAAAGTCACATCCCTTGATGTCATGTTTTTCTTCAGAGTTTGTGGAAATCATCTACCTTAATTCTACTTCAAGAGTTCCATGAAATATTTGTAGTAAACTTATATTTTTTTTAATCTCATTTCAGTTCTTTGAAAGGTGAATGTTAACTCTATTTTTCTTTATATGTTGTATTAAGAAAATTGTCATTTAAACTATTTGTGGCAACCTAATTTACATTGTAGAACCTTGGGAGGTTTTAAGATCTACTTACTGTATCTTTTTGCATGCATGACACCTTAAGATCTATTCAAATCTGTGTCATTGGCGCTCCCTGTTGGAATACCAATAGATCTCATCCACAATACCAATCAAAAAATCAACGCAACTATCAGTAAAAGAGCCGAGTTTGTACTAGCTTATATATATATATATATATATCTCTCTCTCTCTATATACATACATATGTATATATATATGTTGCTCTCTTCACATCAATCAGTGCCTCTTCATATCAATCAGTGACTGCACATTCTAGTCATTTCAATGACATGTTCTCTGCAAAGGCCAAAACATTGCAAAATCACAACTTTCAAAAACCTACCCCCCTCACTACCCGCTCTCTACATATATCCGGCCCAAGAAATAAATGAGTTCACAAAGTTCACAAATAAATCAGTTCCTGTCAATATGAAGATCTATGAAGATATAATGCAGTCTATATATTAATCTGGAATATCCTTGACTATGTGCATGCACGTTTTTGTTTTTGCATTGTTTGTTTCATAGTAATGCCGCCAATGTCTCTTGCAGTGTATGTGTATATATATACATGCCCACGCACACACTTGCTCAGAACAATCTTTGCGAATTCTGATGTGGAATGCATCTTACATGCAAAAACACTCGAATTACACCTGACAGGAACGGGTCGGTGAAAAGACCCGAGAAAATTCGAAAAGGTATCATCGCCATGTCCATTGCTAGATGAAATGAGTTTGAATAAAGCCAAATCGTTCCCACCTTGGCAGATTGCGACAACAGTACCTTAAGGAAATGAAAAGAATCGTTGTGCCGGTTCTAGGCTTGGCCGGGTGCCATGACAGTATCGAAATCAAATTGGAAGCAGACCCTGAACAACAGGTGATCACAACCTGGCAGGTACACACGGATGATCAGTCCGTGCTTCCTGGGGTGCTTGCAAAGAGCTTCGTTGGGCAGAGCTTTGCAAGTCCCCTCTGCCCCCCCTGCTGTAGAAATGAAAACTGGACAATGTGTGACAAATTGTACCGAAATGAAGTGAACCAGCAAAACCTAAACAAGAAGGAAGAAACGCAGTAGAAGTTTTACATCTCTTCAGATGTTCCACACACACATATATATATAATATGTAAGTTCAAATTCACAGCAATACATTTATTGAGGATTATTGAGGCTGTTCATCATTTTTGCTATATGTTTGCTAATAACATCAAAGGTAATTACCAATAAACTTGGTAATGACCATCTTAAA